>MDTG01139044.1_pt1 | contig 134676 bp, 120 predicted proteins | sample 811421 | NCBI WGS metagenome assembly MDTG01 (sample SAMN05326645, study PRJNA326480) | marine metagenome | isolation source: seawater | place: Pacific Ocean: South East | collected 2011
AACTCTAAAGTCTACAACTTCGCCATCTTTAACGCTAGCACTTTGATCTTGTACATAAACAGATCTAATGTTTTTAACGCTTTTAGACGCATGCTTTACTGCTTTTTTAGTTGCATCTTCCCAACTTTTATCAGAGTTTGATAATACTTCGATTACTTTTAATACTGCCATAATATTTAAATTTTAATTATTGTTTGTTTCTTAAAATTACAAATTTTAATACAATAATTGATGATTTAAATCTTCTAACAATATAGTAGTCGGGTTAAACAGCGTGTTTTATAGGTTGAAATTAACCATTTAGCGCTACAACAGATTCTACTTTTCCTGCTAACATCTCTTTAAGCATATTTTCAATTCCGTTTTTTAATGTAAATGTTGAAGATGGACAACCACTACATGCACCTTGTAAAATTACTTTTACGGTTTTAGTAGTTTCATCATAGGATTCAAATTGGATGTTCCCTCCATCACTTGCAACAGCAGGCTTAATATATTCTTCTAGAATGTTTACAATTTGCTTAGAGGTGTCATCTAATGTTTCAAAGTGTGCTTCTACTTTTTCTACAGATTTTTCTACAACTTCTGGTGCATTAGGTGATACTATTTCTTTAGCATCCTCTATGTAATTTTTTATAAACTCTCTTAATTCAAAAGAAATGTCATTCCATTCTGCGATATCATATTTTGTGATTGACACATAGTTTTCGTCAAAAAAGACGCTTTTAACAAATGGAAAATGAAATAACGCTGTAGCCATAGGTGATGGCTTAGCTGTTTCGATTGAGGTAAACTCGTAGGAAGAGGTTACTAGTTTTTTGTTAGAAACAAATTTTAGTACCGATGGGTTTGGCGTGCTTTCCGTGTAAACGGTTACAGCAACCTTTTTTGTTACAGCAGTTTCTGATACAGCTATTCCACCATCATTTAGATAGGATTCAATCTGTTCTGCTACTTCAGTCTTAACATCGTTCCATTCTACAATATTATATCTTTCAATAGCTATAAAATTGCTAGATATGTAAACTTTTTTTACAAAAGGAAGATAAAATAATTGTTGTGCTAAAGGAGAGTCTTTAGCCTCGTCAATGTTGTTAAATTCAAAGCTTTGGTGCTTGGTTATAAATTGGTTTAATTCGAATTTAATTATGGTAGGGTTAGAGGTTTCTTGTATTGAAACTTTAAAATCACTCATTGTTACTTTTTTTTTGCAAAAATACTAAAGAAAAGTATAGATATCTATTATATTTGATTTTTATAAAATTTAACGATTTTTGAAGTTTATTTAATAAAACATTTTTATCTTGAACCTTTAACTTTTAGGATTGAAATTATAAAGAGTAAATTTATATATTTGAGACTCACTTTTGATTTTAAGTTAAAAGTTAGTTATAAACCCAATAGCGTAGCTATTTTTATAGACCTGTCTACCTCGAAATAAGAGATTATGAGATTAAAAAACATATTTTTAATAGCAATTGTTGCTTTATTTGGCACTCAATTTTCAAAAGCCCAAGAGGGATTACCAATCTACTCAGATTACTTAACGGATAATTACTACTTGATTCACCCATCTATGGCTGGTGCAGCAAATTGCGCTAAGCTTAGGGTTACAGGAAGACAGCAGTGGTTTGGAGATGATGACGCTCCAAAGTTAATTACTGCTAGTGTTAATGGTAGAATTGGAGACTCGCAATCTGGTATTGGAGCTATTGTATATAGTGATAAAAATGGATACCACTCTCAAACTGGTGCTTATTTTACTTACGCACACCATTTAATGTTTTCTAGAAGTACTACTGACCTAAACCAATTATCTTTTGGTTTAAGTGTTGGAGCTATACAATATAAGTTAGATGAAACTAGCTTTTTAGCTGATGGATTTGATCCTATTATTGCTGGAATCGAGCAGTCTGCTACTAATTTTAATGTAGACTTTGGTTTTTCTTACTTCTTATATGATTTTTATGCACACGCAACCGTAAAAAACTTATTAAAAAATGATGGTATTAATTTTAATAAGCAAGGTATAAGCTATGACAATTTAAGAACCTACTTAGTATCTGTAGGAAATACCTTTGGAAGCTATGGGAGCGAATGGAGTTTTGAGCCTTCTGCTATGTTTATGTATAGAGATGCTACTGAGGAAGCATCTTTTGACCTTAACCTTAAAGCATACAAATCCGTAGACTTTGGTAAGGTTTGGGGAGGATTATCTTACAGACGATCTTTAGATGGTGCAGAATTTAGAGATGGATCTGGAGTTAGCAGCCAAAAATTACAATATATTACACCAATATTAGGTGTGGAAGTAAACAACTTTGTGTTTGCTTACAACTATAGCTACCAAGCAAACTCTGTAGTGTTTAATAATGGTGGATTCCACCAATTAACATTAGGGTTTAACTTTAACTGTGGTAAAGAAAGATACAGTTGTAATTGTCCTGCAATTAACTAATTGTCAATATATAATTTATAAAAAAAGCCTCATTTTAATGAGGCTTTTTTTTATGGTTTTAATTAATGGTTAGTATTTAACTCTTTAACGTCAATGGTTCCGTCAGGTGATATAACAAAGTATTTATGTTTGATTTCTGTTTTAACAATAGGGTCTTGTTTTTGCTCAGCTGGTTTAGGTGTAAAATGTAATTTTATTTCCATGCCAATTTGTACAACAGGCTCTAATATTGAAGGATTAATTACAATATCGTAGTTCTCGTAAGACAAAGGTTGGTAATAATATGAGGTTTGTTTTTTTACTTCAGTAACACCTTTATCCTGTTTTAAAGCTTGGAAAGATATGCTGTTATAAGCCTGATAATTTTGATAAAAATCTTTAGGGAAGTAACAATATTTTTGATCAGCCATGACAGCATTATAGTTTTCTAATTTAAAACCTAGTAGATTGTAATATTCTTTTTTTTCGGTAATTAAATTTAAAAGTTTAGTTTGTAGATTTTTGTACACATCAGCAATGTTTTCAATATAATAATCCACTTTTACCAAGTTATAAATTTCGTTTTTAGCACAAGCAGTAAGAATTTTTTCAAATTGTTGTGTCTTAGTAAATTGGATGTGTATGTTTTGTTGCAGTTCAAATCCTTTAGGGACTTCAGTATACGTTTTGCTAAATAGCTTTTTAGTGACCTCTACCTCATAAACAGGAACAAACGAAATCACGTCAATAGCAATATCCTTTTCTAAAATTCCAATTGACGATAACTCTGTTTTGATATTTGCAATACGATCATTTAAAAGGGTGTTAGTAATTTCAGCAGTTTCGCCAATTTGAGTAACATTAAAAATAGCAGTGTAGGTAGTTGCTTTTACATTTTGCAACGCTCTAACGTCAATTATAATAGTACTGTTAGGATTTAAATTAGGTGTAAGTTGTCTAGGTGAGTTGCCATAAGTAATAGCATTTCCGCTAGTAATATTTTGTCTGGAAATGCCTTGATTAAGGTTTCCCATGTGTTGTGCTTGGATGTTAATAGATAGTAAAGTGAATAGGGCAAATAGTTTAGAATATTTCATGATTGCTTTAAGTTTTACTTTTGGTAAACCTATAAGCAACATATTTAAAACAAAAGCCAGATTGAGTAAACTAACAATATAAATGAGTCAGTTTGGTATATAAATGAGTTAAGACTATAATTTTAGTTGTTTTACTTATCAAATTGAAAAAAGTACATTTTATTTAATGGGCTAAAGTGCGTAAGTTTATATTCTATAATTTAATAAATGAAAAACCTACGCATACTACTAACTATTTTGTTGTGTCTAACAGCACAGCAAATCATGCAAGCGCAACATCAGTTAAATAAATCTGAAGAGGCTACTTTTACTGTAAAAGGGTTAGTTAGAGAGGTGGATACTTATAATCCAATAGTTGATGTTAACATCCAAGTTAATGGAGGGTCTTACACTAGTACTAGTCTAAGTGGCGAATTTAGAATTAATGTAAAAATAGGAGATGAGATTATGATTAGTCACAAGGATTTTGAGACTATTTATTACACCGTAAAATCCGATGACGATATAACCGTAGAAGTCCATGCTTTAATCGAGGATGCCTATGTTAAAAAGATAAAAACCAAATCTAATACATTTAAAAGCACCATTGATTCAGCTGTTTTTTATAAGAAAATTTCAGCAGAAAAAAGTATACAGTTTATAACTGAAAGTATTCCAAAAAGCACATCTGTTAAGCAAAATGCCGAAGCTTTTGAGGTCTTAGCAGACGTCTATATGTATTGGAAACAATACGATTTAGCGGTAACAAACTATCGTATAAGTTTAAATAATGTAAATGCAACAGACGTTAATTTAAAATTAGCTAAAGCCTATTTTAAAAACAAAAACCACCAGGAGAGTTTAGCTGTTTATAATAGTTTAAAAACTAGCGATTTGTCTAATTGGCAAAACGTAATACGTTACGAAGGATTAGGTGATGTGTATGCTCAAATCAATCAAAACAGTAAAGCAACGCAAGCTTATACAGAAGGATTAAAAGTAGCGACTACTAATCAAATTTTGCCTAAAGTTACAGACTTAAATTCTAAACTAGGAGAGGTTTACAATTCAGAAGGTAAAAAGGCTAAAGCCGAAGTTTTACTAGAAAACTCTGTAGCGCTTGCTGCTCAAGAAAATAAAACAAGAGAGGTAGAACAAAAAATTAAGTTTGCAGATTTTCAAAATGTTAATCAATCTTACGATCAAGAAATTAAAACCAGAAAAGAGATTATTAAAGATATAGCTGTTATTGAAAAAGACTCCATAATAGCTAACGAGAGTAACATAACTAAGCAAAAACAAAACTATAAAATTGGTAATGCGTATTTCCTTCAAAAGGAATATAAAGAAGCCATTCCATACTTAGAAAAAAGTATTGAAGAAGCAGATAAAAAAGAAGATTTAATAGTAAAAAAAGATGCGACTAAAAAGCTAACAGATGTGTATGTCGAGTCTGGTAATTTTAGCGAAGCTAAATTAATGTTTGACGAGTATGTAAAAACCGTTGATCAGCTATACATTAAAAAAGAGCAAGAAATATCGCAAGCAGCACGATTTAATAAAAGTATAGCCGAAAAGCAAAACCGAATCACAACTCTAGAAACAGACCGAAAGTTAACGCTAAGTCAAGTTGAATTATCTGAAGAAAAAAATAAAAGTCAACAGCTAATAATATACTCATTAATAGGTGGTTTATTCCTGTTGGCAGTAACAGCTTATTTGATGTTTAAATATATAAAACAGCAAAAATTAGCAAACAATTTATTAGCTTTAAAGTCTTTACGTAGCCAAATGAATCCGCATTTTATTTTCAATGCACTAAACTCGGTCAACAGTTTTATTGCGACTAATGACGAGAGGACTGCAAACAAATACCTATCCGATTTTTCTAAATTAATGCGTGCAGTTTTGGAAAACTCTGAAGAAGATTTTATTCCGCTTCAAAAAGAAATTGAACTTATAGAATTATACACAAAATTAGAGCATTTTAGGTTTAAAGATAAGTTTGAATACACTATTAATATAGACAAAACTATAGATATCGAAGCCTATCAGATTCCGCCTATGTTACTACAGCCTTACATAGAAAATGCAGTATGGCATGGACTACGTTATAAAAATGACATGGGATTGTTAGAAATTTCAATAACCAAAAAACAAAAAGGAGTGATAGCAATAACAATTGCAGATAATGGTATTGGACGCAAAAAATCTAAAAGTTTAAAGACCCAAAATCAACAAAAACATAACTCTAAAGGATTAGGAAATATTAAAAAACGTGTTACTATTTTAAACCAAATGTATAAAGACAAAGTTGATGTGTTTATAGACGATAATGGAACAGAAGGAGATGTAGGGACAAAAGTAGTAGTGACAATAAAAAAAGATTAAAAATGAAACTAAACGCAATATTAGTAGAAGACGAAGCGCAAAGTAGAGCCATATTAAAAAACTACTTAACTAAATACTGTCCAAAAGTTAATATAATTGGCGAGGCAGAAAACATAAACGAAGCCTTAGAGTTAATCCGTACCTTAGATTTAGACTTAGTGTTTTTAGATGTAGAGATGCCATATGGTAACGCATTTGATTTATTAGACAAAGTTGGTGATCGTGATTTCGAAACCATTTTCGTAACCGCATATAATAACTACGCAATGGATGCCCTAAATGCACACGCATCTTATTATTTAATGAAACCAATAGATATTGACGAGCTGATTAAAGCAGTTGACTATGTGTCCGAAATTAAGTTAAAAGAAGACGCATTACAAGACCAAGTATTAATACCTAAAACTAATAATGTAGCAGGTAAAATAACCATACCACAGCAAGACGGTTTTGAGGTGTTAAATACTAAAGATATTTTGTATTGTAAAGCAGATGATAATTATACAGAGATCTATTTAAACAACAATAAAAAGAAAGTAGTCAGTAAGACACTAAAATATTTTGAAGACGCATTAACACCATCAGGATTTGCTCGTGTACACAAAAGCTACCTAATTAATGTAAGCGAAGTCGTTAAATACGTTAAAGGAAAAGGAGGAAGTGTTATACTTAGTAACGGTCAAGAAATTATGGTGTCTGCTTCAAAAAAATCAGATTTATTATCTTACTTTAAATAATCCAATACCTCTGTTCGGATGTTTTAGAGAAACTAACAAAAAATATAAAAAACAATCAACACATGCCAATAATAAAACCAGTAAACGGTAAAGCACCACAAATTACAGCAGACTGTTACATAGCCGAAAACGCTACCATAGTAGGCGATGTCCAAATAGGCAAACAATGCAGCATTTGGTTTAATGCAGTGCTACGTGGTGACGTAAATTATATAAAATTAGGAGACAAAGTCAATGTCCAAGATGGAGCAGTCGTGCATTGTACCTATCAAAAATACCCAACCATAATAGGTAATAATGTATCCATTGGTCACAATGCTATAGTCCATGGATGTACAATCCACGACAACGTGTTAATAGGTATGGGAAGCATCGTAATGGATAATTGCGTAGTAGAAAGTAACAGCATTGTAGCAGCAGGAGCTGTCCTAACCCAAAATACAATTGTCCAATCAGGAAGCATTTACGCAGGTGTGCCAGCAAAAAAAGTGAAAGACATTAGCAAAGAGTTAATACATGGCGAAATAAATCGTATTGCCGATAATTACGTCAAATACTCAGGCTGGTTTAAAGAGTAATTTTTGGGCGTTACCACAAGGGTCGCGTCATCCATTATATCTTTTTTTGCCATATATGGCAGCAAAAAAAGGATGTCATTACTACCGCTAACGCAACCTATCGCAAGACTTGGACTCAATAGTAAGAATTAGTTCTTCCACAGATGTTAAGGACGCAATAGCTTTGCTTGACAAAAAGGGTTGTAACGTGTTGTTGGTTTTGGATAATATAATTGGATAACTAAAATTTTTAGCTTTAAATTTTGCTTCAAACGCATCACTATGTAAAAATTCAATTTCTAAAGGAGTTCTGTTTCTAAAATCTTTCCAAATTGTATTTTCTGTAAAAGTATTAAACGTTAAAGCACATAAATTACAAGCATAAGTTTTAGGGCTAAATAATTTATGTGCAATGTCAAGTGCTAGGTTTTTAAAACCTGATTTGGCATTATAAACAAATACTAGTGTAGTCATATAGACTAAGTCGTAAAACAATTAAAATAATTACTTTCTGTAATTAAAAGGTTTGTCTTCGTAAAAATGTTCAAATGTTTTATCTGTAAAATAATGATCTTTTAATACCTTATAAACCATAATAGCAACAAATACTTGACCAATAACAGTTAGGTAAAAGACCCAACTAAAAGACATATTCATTGCTACCATAATGGTAACAGTAATTAATAACAAGGTGGTAATAGCCACCCAAAACATTGCAGGCGTTTTCATAGTTTTTTATTTACAATTTACTAAAAACTAGAGAGATATGTTTTGTGTGACTCGTTAATTTATTTATAAAATTAAGTAATACTAATGTTTACAACCAAACCTTCATTACTTCTAATGTTACAAACGGTATTATCTTCAAAAATTAAATATTGTCCTTTGATACCTTTTAAAACACCTGTGTAATGTGGTGTCTTTGTAAAATTTAAAGACTTAGGTTTTGTTGGATATTGTAATACCGGAAATTCAATATTAGTTTCCTGATTGTCTTCAATAAAATATTGTTTTGCTTCATCAGGTATATACTGTTTTAGCTTATCACGCCATTCAATTAAATTTTCATCCTTAATATCGTTTTTAAGCATGGTACGCCAATTAGTTTTATCACCAACATAATCCTTTAAAGCAACCTCTGTAATTCCAGCAAGATATCTGTTAGGGACTTCAACAATCTCAATAGCTTCATGTGCACCTTGATCAATCCAACGTGTTGGGACTTGACCTTTTCTGGTAACACCAACTTTTACATTGCTAGAATTGGCCAAATAGACAATGTGTGGTTGTAATTGTACTTGTTTTTCATAGGCTAAATCGCGCTCTTCAATATCCAAATGGGCTTGACTTAACTCGGGTTTCATGATCCAATCTGCTGCTTGCGGAATCTCAAAAAAGCAACTTTTACAAAAACCTTGGCGGTAAATAGGCTTATCTAAATGGCAATTTAGACACTCGTATTTTACAAAACTAAACGTTAAGGTTTTGTCTAATAATTGGTTAATATTAATAAAGTCATTTTTAAAAACCATATAGTAATTTATAGGTTTAGAAAACTCGGTTTGCATTTTTGTCAACACACCTTGGTAGGTCATAAAAAAAAGTATTATTTTTAAAACTTAAAGATACAAATAACTATGCCAATTCCTCTTGTTAATTCTATTGCTTCATGGTTTTTAAAGAAGCGTTTTCATCAAATAGAGTTGTTTTTAAAGTATCCAAACGAGGTGCAGCAAGAGCTGTTGTTTAATTTATTAGACATAGCTAAAGACACTGAGGTTGGTAAAACACACGGATTTGCTTCAATAAAAAACTATGCAACATTTGCAGATCGCGTACCTATATCTACTTACGAGGATTTACAGGATAGTATTGAACGCTCAAGACAAGGTGTAAATAATATTTTTTGGCCAAAGCCAATTAAATGGTTTGCAAAATCTAGCGGTACAACCAGTGCTAAAAGTAAGTTTATTCCTGTTAGTTTTGACAGTCTAGAAGATTGTCATTATGCAGCAAGTAAAGACCTATTATGCATGTACCTTAATAATAATGAAAACTCGCAATTATTTACTGGTAAAAGCTTAAGATTAGGAGGTAGTAAAGAGCTATACAAAGAAAACGGAACTGCATTTGGAGATTTAAGCGCTATTTTAATAGATAATATGCCTTTTTGGGCAGAGTTTAGTAGCACGCCAAGTAGTAAGGTTAGTTTAATGAGTGATTGGGAAACCAAAATGGCTGCTATAGTTAACGAGACTATAAACGAAAACGTGACCAGTCTTGCTGGTGTACCAAGTTGGATGTTAGTTTTACTTAATAACGTTTTAGATAAAACCGATAAAACAAGCTTATTTGACGTTTGGCCTAACCTAGAAGTGTATTTTCATGGAGGTGTAAGCTTTAATCCGTATATCGAACAGTACCGAAATATATTACCTAAAAAAGATTTTAAATATTACGAAATTTATAATGCATCGGAAGGGTTTTTTGCAATCCAAGATCAAAATTACTCTGGCGATTTATTGTTAATGTTAGACTATGGTATTTTTTACGAGTTTATCCCAATGGATACATTTGGGACTAAAGACCAAAAAGTAATACCATTAAGTGAGGTGCAACTTAATAAAAACTATGCAGTTGTAATTACTACTAATGCTGGGCTTTGGCGTTATATGATAGGTGATACCGTAAGGTTTGTGTCTATCAGTCCATATCGTATAAAAGTGTCAGGACGCACAAAACACCATATTAATGTTTTTGGCGAAGAGTTGATTATTGAAAACGCTGAAGATGCTTTAAAAAAAGTATGTAAAAAGACGAAGTCAGAAATTGTAGATTACACAGCAGCTCCAATATTTATGGAAGGTAAAGAAAAAGGTGCGCATGAGTGGTTGATCGAGTTTAAAACGCCTCCAAAGGATATTAATTATTTTAATGAGCTGTTTGATAATGCACTTAAAAGTCTAAACTCAGACTATGAAGCTAAACGTTATAATAATATGACATTAAATAAACCAAAAATACACATAGCTAGAGAGCAGTTGTTTTATGATTGGTTAAAGCAAAATAATAAGCTTGGAGGCCAACACAAAGTCCCAAGACTATCTAATACGCGTCAATATATGGACGAGCTAATACTTTTAAATACATAGGTAATAGTTGGCGTTATGTGCTGTTCTTTTTAGCTAATGTCTATTTTTATAATTACCATAGTTTAAATAAAACAGTCTATTTATTTGGTTATCAAACAAATAAAACATATATTAGTCTTGCTATTAATCTGGCTTTAAGGGAAGTCATATTGAATTTAATCAAGAAAAAACCACTTTAAACATATGTCTAAAGTGGTTTTTTTATTTGTTTTAATATCATGGTGTTAAATAAAATTATAAAAAATTTGTTTAAGTTTAAGTTTATATAATTAATTATAAATTAAAAGTATTATGAAATTATTTAAAAAAATCAGCTATTTATTTTTTATTAGTTTGTTTATTTCTTGTTCATCAGAAACTGAAGCCGATCAAAATCTAGAAAATTCTAATGTAAATAAGGCAGTAGATACTGTTGTTTTTGGAGAAGAAGTGGCTAGAATGGAAGAAGGGACTTTAAAAATTTTTAATCCTAATCAATTAAAAGCTGAGTTTAAGTTAAAATCAAAATCTCAAGGCTATAATCCAGAATATAGCAATCAATTTAAACTTGTTGAAGGAGATAAGTCCATTACTGCTTTTAATAGTTATTTATTAATATTAACTAGTGTTGACCAAACCTTAAAGACTGCAATTGAGGTGGCAGAAAAAGATGGTGTTTTTTATAAAATAGGTAATTCAACAAAATAGGAATACATAAACATTTAATAGTTTGGGCTGTTTCATAGGTCGTAACCCAATAAAGTCAAATATTAAATACAATCTTACAATTTGTGAAATTACTAATAATTGGACAAAAGCAGTTACTGTTATTATTGAAGAAGATGTAATACAGCAGGTAGAATAATAAATAAAAAGCCACTTTAATCATTAGATTAAAGTGGCTTTTTTAAATTGCGTAAACTATAATTTATGAGACTGCTTTTAATTTTTTAATAGTAGTCTTACTTAGTTTTTGTTCAGCGTAAGCTTTTGTTACATTTAGTTTTTTAGTATCACTTCCAGGAAGTTCAAACATGGCGTCCGTAAGGATTTCTTCGCATAAGCTTCTTAATCCACGAGCACCAAGTTTATACTCTATAGCTTTGTCAACAATAAAGTCTAAAGCACCATCGGTTAAACTTAGCTCTATTTCGTCCATTTCAAACAGCTTTTTATATTGTTTGATAATGGCGTTTTTAGGCTCTGTTAAAATAGCTCTTAACGTTTTACCGTCAAGTGGATCCATGTAAGTTAAAACAGGTAAACGTCCAATAATTTCTGGTATTAAACCAAAGTCTTTTAAATCCTTAGGGATAATATATTGTAATAAATTATTGTGGTCTACAACATCTTCTTTAATAGATGCACTATAACCTACAGCTTGCATGTTTAATCGTTTTGAGATTACACGCTCAATACCATCAAAAGCACCACCAGCAATAAATAAAATATTTTCGGTATCTACTTCAATAAACTTTTGGTCAGGATGTTTACGACCACCTTTTGGCGGAACGTTAACTACAGTACCTTCTAAAAGTTTTAGTAAAGCTTGTTGTACACCTTCACCAGAGACATCTCTGGTTATTGATGGATTATCGCTTTTACGTGCTATTTTATCAATTTCGTCTATAAACACAATGCCTTTTTGTGCTTTATCTAAATTGTAATCTGCAGCTTGTAATAATCGTGTTAAAATACTTTCTACATCTTCACCAACATAACCTGCTTCTGTTAACACAGTAGCATCTACAATGGCTAAAGGTACGTTTAACATTTTTGCAATGGTTTTAGCCATTAATGTTTTACCTGTACCTGTTTGCCCAACCATTATAATGTTTGATTTTTGAATTTCAATATCATCATTAGTTGGCGGTTGTAATAAACGTTTGTAGTGGTTGTAAACTGCTACAGACATTACTTTTTTGGTGTATTCTTGACCAATAATATACTGATCTAAAAAGCTGTTTATTTTTTGCGGTTTCTTCAGCATTAATTCTGCTGAAAGATCTTTAGTGTCTTCTTCTTTAGATTCTTCAACAACAATACCATGTGCTTGCTCAATACATCTATCACAGATGTGTGCATCTAAACCAGCAATTAATAAATTGGTTTCTGGCTTTTTCCTACCACAAAACGAACATTCTAATTCTTCCTTTGCCATTTTTTTTGTTTAAAAGCCAAAGGTTAATTATAAGTTATAATTTGATTTAAAACTTATAATTAACATGACCCTTTAATTTAAATATTTAGTTACGAGCTAAAATCTCGTCAATCATTCCGTATTCCTTAGCTTTATCAGCTTTCATCCAGTAATCTCTATCACTGTCTTCATACACTTTATCATAATCTTGTCCAGAATGCTTACTAATAATCTTGTAAAGCTCTTCTTTTAGGATTAAAATTTCACGCGCAGTAATTTCTATATCACTAGCTTGACCTTGTGCACCACCTAAAGGTTGGTGGATCATTACGCGAGAGTGCGTTAAACCACTACGTTTACCTTTTTCTCCTGCACATAATAATACTGCTCCCATTGAGGCTGCCATACCTGTACAAATTGTAGCAACATCTGGTTTAATAAATTGCATGGTGTCGTAGATACCTAATCCTGCATAAACACTTCCTCCTGGAGAGTTAATGTATATTTGGATGTCTTTATTAGCATCTGTACTTTCTAAAAATAATAATTGCGCTTGAATTATATTAGCAACTTGATCATTGATACCTGTTCCTAAAAATATAATTCTATCCATCATTAAACGCGAAAACACATCAAATATAGCAATGTTCATTTGACGCTCTTCAATAATGTTTGGCGTTAAGTTAGTAGGATACATACTACTTATAATTTTGTTGTAATACGTACTACTTATACCTTGATCTTTTATAGCGAATTTTTCGAATTCTTTTCCGTAATCCATAGTCTGCTTAAATGTTATTTTAATTGAAAAAATTAGGCGCTGTTTAGTCTTGCTAAACAACGCCTAAAGATAATGATTATTTTGTTAAACCGTTCCTAATACATTCTTATCAAATTGATAAAAATATTTGGGAAGATTTATTATTTATCACCATACACTTCTTTAACAAAAGCATCATAAGACATTTCTTTAGTCTTGATGTTTGCTTTTTCTTTGTAAAGGTCCAGTAATTTTTGACTAACTACTTGCTCAGAAATACGTCTTACTTCATCTTGGTTTCCTAATACACGTGCTGCGATGTCATCTAATTCTTTTTCAGAAGGATTTAATTGTCCAAACTGTGCCATTTGCATTTTAATCATGTTTTTGGCATTTGTTTTAACGTCTTCAAAGTCTACTTTAAGGTCGTTGTCCGACATTAATTTACCTTCGATAAGTTGGTAACGTAAACTTTTTTCTGACTTTTCGTATTCTTCCTTAGCTGTTGCTTCATCCATTTCTTTTTCACCTGCAGATTGCATCCATTTTGTTAGGAATGCTGCTGGTAAATCAAATTTAGTGTTGTCAACTAAGTATTCTGTTACGTCGTTTAATAACTTTTGATCAGATTGTTGTACAAATTGCTTTTCTGCATCTTCTTTGATTTTAGCTTTAAGTTCTGATGCTGATTTAACTGCGTCTTTTCCAAAAAGTTTATCAAATAAATCTTGATCTAAATCTGCTAATTCACGACTGTTTATTTCTGTTATAGTAAAAGTAACTTCTATATCTAATCCGTGAGCATCATCGTGTTGGATTTTTAAAGCGTTCATTAATTCATGATCGTCTTCGTATAATCCTTTAGTTTTTAATGTAATTACATCACCAACTTTAGCACCAACAAATTTCTTTTCTGTTGCTTTTCCTTTAAACTTATCTAAAGTAATAGTAACTGTGTTATCTATTTCTTTTTCTTCGTTTTTAAAAGTACCAGTGATTTCGCTATCCTTTGTAACTTCCGTTTCAGGTGTGATTTTACCGTATTGTTTTTGGATACGTTCAACTTGCTCATCAATCATTTTGTCATCTGCAACGATGTTGTAATGTGTAATGGCTGTTTTGCTTTTTAAATCAACACTAAATTCTGGAGCTAGACCTAATTCAAATTCAAATGAAAAAGAATCAGATTCCCAGTTTATTTCTTCTTGTTGCTTAGGTAATGGTTGCCCTAATACATCTAATTTTTCTTCAGTTAAATATTTGTTTAATGCATCTTGAAGTAATTTGTTTACTTCATCAACTAATACTGCTTTACCGTATTGTTTTTTTACCATTCCCATTGGTACTTGACCTTTTCTAAATCCTGGGATGTTAGCTGTTTTTCTGTAGTCTACTAAGATTTTTTCAACCTTATCGTTATAATCTTCTTTAACGATTTCTACTTTTACTACAGCATTTAATGCATCAATGTTTTCTCTTGTAATATTCATTTATAAATGATATAAAGCCCTAAAAGGGCATTTAACACTAGTTTTTTTTAATTAAAAAGGTGTGCAAAAGTACTACTTTTTTATAGTATTGCAAAGTTTTTAACATGTTGTGTTACAGACTATTTTTAAGTTTTACTTAGTTTTAGTATCTGATTTAAAAAAGGATTGTAATAGGGATTGTAAAATTGATAGTAGAATACTAAATAATATGGCTGTCCAAATACTTGATACAGCAAAGCCATCAATAAATTTGTCTGCTAATAGTATTATTAAACCATTGATAACAAATAAAAATAATCCTAAGGTTAAGATGGTTATAGGAAAGGTTAGTATTACAAGTATAGGTTTGATTAATAGGTTTAAAACAGATAATACTATGGCTACAATTACTGCAGTTAGATAGCTGTCTACCACAACTCCGTTTAATATATGTGCTAGAACAAATACTGCTATAGCGTTAAGTAGTAATTTTATAATTAAATTCATAATTTATGTTTTAGTTATTAGACCTTAATTTACAAAATTTGTTACAGCATTATAAAAATCTTCTGGGTTTTCTGCATGTAGCCAATGTCCAGCATTACTGATGGTAATAATATTGGCTTCTGGAAAGTGGTTTTTAATAATTGCTTGGTCTTGATTGCCTATATATTCGCTTTTATCACCTCTTAAAAATAGTGTGTCTCCTTCAAATTTAGAGTGTGTAGGTAATGCTTCTCCAACTTCGGATACGTTTTCGGTTAAAACATCTAAGTTCATCCTTAGTGCTAATTTTCCTTTTTCAATCCAATATAGATTTTTTAATAAAAACTGTCTTGTACCAGAATCTGACACATAGTTTGCTAGTTGTTTGTCGGCTTGACCTCTGCTTTTTATAACATTTAAGTCTAGGCTATTCAAACCTTCTAGTATAGCATCATGATGTATTGGGTAAAAACGTGGTGATATGTCTGCTATTATAAGTTTGCTTACAAGTTCTGGATATTGTGTTGCAAAAAGCATAGCTGTTTTTCCGCCCATGGAATGTCCTAATAATATGGCATCTTTTATATTGTTAGCGTCAAAATAATGTTTTAAATCTTCAGCTAAAGCTTCATAATAAAAATTGTCGTCGTGAAAACTTCTACCATGATTACGTTGGTCCACAAGATGGACTTGAAAATGCTCAGCAAATTGATTACCTAAAGTTTTCCAATTATCACTCATGCCTAAAAAGCCATGTAGTATTACAAATGGTTTTCCTTCTCCAATAATATTTGAGTGTAAGAGCATACGGATTTATTTTAGTTTATTTTTATACATGTTAACCACGTTTTCTATTCCTAAATATAAACTTTCAGAAACTAAAGCATGACCTATGGATACCTCTAGTAATCCAGGCATATTTTGTTTAAAGTATTGTATGTTATCTAGGGATAAATCATGTCCTGCATTAACACCAAGTCCTAATTTATTGGCTAATTCGGCACACTTTGTATAAGGTAGTATGGCTTTTTTATTACCTAAACTATATTGATGTGCAAAAGCTTCGGTATATAATTCAATTCTATCTGTTCCTGTTGCTTTGGCACCTTCTATTTGTGCTAAATCAGGATCTACAAAAATGGATGTTCTGATGCCTTTTTTCTTAAATTCAGTAATAACTTCAACTAAAAAAGCTTTGTTTTTAATGGTGTCCCAACCTGCATTACTTGTTAATGTGTCAATACTATCAGGTACTAAGGTTACTTGTGTTGGTTGTAACTCTAAAACCATATCCATAAATTTTGGGATTGGATTACCTTCAATATTATACTCGGTATAAACTACAGGTTTTAAATCGTAAGCATCTTGGTATCTTATATGACGTTCGTCTGGTCTTGGATGTATAGTGACGCCTTCGGCACCAAAACGTTGTACATCTTTAGCAAACTGAACCACATTTGGTGTGTCGCCACCACGAGAATTTCTTAAAGTAGCAATCTTGTTGATATTTACGCTTAATTTTGTCATACTATTCTATAGTTTAAAACACAAAAATACAAAGTATAAGAGGCTTTTTGTGCTAATTTTTAATTAATTTGCAAAACTAAAGTTTTAATAAAATGAACCTTTCAGATTACATAATAAACGATATAAAGCCATTACTTAATTCGGGATTAGTTAGTGATTTACAATTGCTATTTAATCAGTTAACTTATTCTCATATTCCGATTAAAAATGACGAAGATGTGTATTTAGGATGCATATCAGAGAATGATGCACACTGCTTTCAAAAAGTTGAGGTTATTTCGGATTGTGCTTATGCTACCGAAGGTTTTTTTGTTAGAGAGGATACTAATTGGTTGGATGTTTTGGAAGCTTTTGCACAAAACTCTGCCAATATAATGCCTGTTTTAAATAACAGTAATAAATATTTAGGGTATTATGAGCTTAATGATATTATTGGATTATTTAATGAAACCCCTTTTTTCTCAGAAAATGGAGCGGTTTTAATCATAGAAAAAGGATTGCCAGATTATTCGTTTAGCGAAATTAGTCAGATTGTAGAAAGTAATGACGGTAAATTATATGGTGCCTTTATTTCTAAAATAGAAAATGATATTGCTCAAATAACTCTAAAAATTGGTAATGTAGGATTAAGTGAGATCATGCAAACTTTTAGACGTTACAGTTATAATATAGTATCTGGTCACGAGGAAGATAGTTACTTGGATGGTTTAAAAGAGCGCTCTGATTATCTTAATAAATACCTAAACATGTAATAATGAAAGTTGCCATATTTAGCCAATTTCAGAAAAAAAAGCCACTAGCATCTCTAGAGGTATTGTTAGATGTTTTAAATAATAACAATATTGAAGTTAATATTGAGGATGCCTTTTATAAAGGTGTATCGTCAAAATTAAATACCGTTTATCAAACTTTTACTGCACTAGACTCTAGCTATGACTTTTTAGTAAGCATTGGTGGAGATGGTACCATATTAAGAGCAATAACCTTAGTTAGAGACTTAAATATACCAATAGTTGGTGTTAATACTGGTCGATTAGGGTTTTTGGCTACCATACAATATGACCAGATTGAAGACGCTATACACGCTATTTTGAATAAAAAATATGCTATTTCGGAGCGTAGTTTGTTAACTATTGAAAGCTCTGAGGAGAACTCCGAAATTAATTCTTGCAATTTTGCTTTAAATGAAATTGCTGTAAGCAGAAAAAATACCACCTCTATGATTACGGTTGAAACCGAATTAAATGGAGAATATCTAACCTCATATTGGAGTGATGGTTTAATAATTTCTACACCAACAGGATCTACAGGCTACTCATTAAGTTGTGGTGGTCCAGTAATAACACCTGATGCTGCAAGTTTAGTGTTAACACCAATTGCACCTCATAATTTAAGTGCAAGACCATTAGTTATAGACGACACTACAGTTATAACTTTAAAAGTTAATGGACGCGAAAAAAAACATTTAGTATCCTTAGATTCTAGAATAGCAACATTGTCCAATAAAACAACTATCACAATCAAAAAAGCACCATTTACTATTAAAATGATAGTTTTAAATAACGAAACTTTTCCAGATACACTCCGTAAAAAGCTACTTTGGGGTGAGGATAATAGAAACTAAACAATAATTTGTTGTTAAATCTGTTTAAAAGTGTAACTATTTCAATCAAATTGTTATAGGCTAATCTTATTTATTATATTTGCAAACTTTGAAGATTTATGAAGCAGTTAACAGTAGTAGTTTTAACATTTTTATGCATACAATTAAGTAGTGCACAAATCAACGAGTTTGGGTTGTATTTGGGTGGTTCTAATTTTATTGGAGATGTTGGTGCTACAGACTATATTGCACCTAGCCAATTAGCAATTGGTGCTATTTATAAATGGAACAGAAGTCCCAGACACTCATATAGGATCTCTTTAACCTTTACAGAATTAGAGGGAATAGATAACGACTCTGACGATCCAAGTAGACAAATTAGAGGATTTGAATTTAATAATCAAATTATAGAATTATCTGCTGGTTTAGAATTTACTTTTTTTGATTTTGATTTACATCAAGGTAACTTTGTAGCAACACCATACTTATATACAGGGTTTAGTGTAGCACAACACGATAACTTTTATTACAATAATTTAGGAGAAACACAGTCTGAGGACACACAAAGCTATGCTTGGGGAATACCAATGGTAATTGGTTTTAAAGCAGCTGTGACACCAGAGTTTGTCTTAGCTTTTGAAGTTGGAGCACGTTACACCTTCTCAGACGAGTTAGATGGAAGCGTTCCAGACGCAGGAGAACTGTCAAGCAGAAGTTTTGGAAATTTAAATAATAATGATTGGTATACTTTTACAGGCGTAACGTTAACTTACACCTTTGGAAAAAACCCATGTTACTGCGGATTTTAAAGTGAATATACAAGACCAAATAAATAAAAAACAGTTATCAAAGCACATTGCCATAATTATGGATGGTAATGGTCGTTGGGCAAAACAAAAAGGTATGTTGCGTGCTTTTGGTCATGAAAATGGAACAAAATCTGTACGTCAAACAGTAGAGTCTTGTGCAGAATTAGGTATAAAACATTTAACATTGTACGCCTTCTCTACAGAGAATTGGAATCGTCCAAAGTTAGAAGTTGATACATTAATGAAGCTTTTAGTGTCTTCATTAAAAAAAGAAATTAAAACACTTTTAGATAATAATATTAAACTAAAAGCTATTGGTAATTTAAAATCTTTACCAAAAAAAGTATATAAGGAGTTGCACGAAGTTATGGATTTAACTAAGGACAATACACACATGGATTTAACTTTAGCATTAAGCTATGGCTCTAGAGAAGAGCTGCTAAATGCTGTTAAAGAAATAAGTACTAAAGTTAAAAATAATATAATTTCTACAGAAAATATTGACGAATCGGTATTTAATGCACATCTTTACACGCAGACGTTACCAGATGTAGATTTACTTATTAGAACAAGTGGAGAGCAACGCATTAGTAACTTTTTGTTATGGCAAATAGCTTATGCAGAATTGTACTTTACACCAGTACTTTGGCCAGACTTTACAAAGCAACACTTATGTGAAGCTATTATAGAATATCAAAAAAGAGAACGACGATTTGGGAAAACCAGTGAACAAATTAGCTAAACAATTACCATTGAAAACAATTTTAAATTACACCTTGTTAGCACTGACGCTTATTAGTGCTTTATCTGTTAAAGCACAAGATTTAAGCTACGAAGACGGTAAAAAATTAATTCTAGCCGAAATTACCGTAAAAGGGAACACTAGTTTTAGTGAACAAACCATTATAACCTATTCCGGATTAAGAAAAGGTAGTGAGGTAATGATTCCTGGAGAAGAAATTAGTGACGCTATCAAAAAACTATGGAAATCTAACCTATTTAATGATATCGAAGTTTACTTGCTTAAAGTAGAAGGCGATAGTGCTTTTGTCGAAATTAGATTAACAGACCTTCCAGAACTTAATGAAGTTAAAATTACTGGTGTTAAAAAAGGTAAACACGAAACTATTCTTAAAGAAAATAAGCTTCAAAAAGGTACTAAAGTCACTGAAAACTTAGTAACTACCACAAAAAATTATTTAGAGAATAAATATAAAAAAGACGGTTTTTTAAATGCCAATGTGCAAGTAAAAACTACCGAAATTAAAAACGACTCAATAGCCAAGTCTCTTGTAAACATGGTGGTTGCTATTGATAGAGGTCAAAAAGTTAAAGTAAAAAGTATTGATTTTGAAGGTAATAGTGTTTTAAGCGATAAGAAGCTTAGAAAAGCTATGAAAAACACCAAAAAAATTAATCCTATTAGAATTTTAAAACGTTCTAAATTTATTGAAGCAGACTATAAAGAAGACTTATCTAGCTTAATCGATAGATATAAAGAGGTTGGATACAGAGATGCTAGGATAATTTCTGACTCGTTAATTATTAATGATAATAAAACAGTATCATTAAATATTAAATTAGAAGAAGGAGAAAAGTACACTTTTGGAGAGGTAACATTTATTGGTAATACAGTATACTCTGATGAGGTTTTAAAAAGAAAGCTACGTATTGAAAAAGGAGATACATATAATGGTGTACAACTTCAAAAACGAATTGCAGATAACACAAAGCCTGATGGTGATGATTTAACGAACTTATACCAAAACAATGGGTATTTGTTTTCAACAATTAATCCAGTAGAGGTTAATGCAGATGGTAATGTAATTGATATGGAAATTAGAATATCAGAGGGTAAACCTGTATATTTTGATAAGGTATCTGTAGTTGGTAACAAAAAGACTAACGATCACGTTATTTATAGAGAGATTAGAACAAGACCAGGTGAATTATATAGTAAAGAAAACGTAGTACGTACTATTAGAGAGCTAAGTCAATTAGGATTTTTTGATGCAGAACAGTTAACGCCTAACTTTAAAAATCCAAACCCAGAAGAAGGATCGATTGATATGGAATATTCTCTAGTAGAATCAGGTTCTAGTCAAATCGAACTTCAAGGAGGTTACGGTGGAGGAGGTTTTATAGGGACTTTAGGATTATCTTTTAATAACTTTTCTATTAAAGACCTTTTCAAAAAAGATGCTTATAAACCAATCCCAATGGGAGACGGTCAAAAATTAGCATTAAGACTACAAGCTAGTAGATTTTTTCAAACCTATAGTTTTTCATTCTCTGAGCCTTGGTTAGGAGGTAAAAAACCTGTACAGTTTTCAACATCATTATCGCATACAAAGCAATTTTTATATGATGCAACTACTGGAAATGCAGATAAAGACAAACGTTTTAATATTACAGGTATAACTTTTGGATTAGCAAAACGTTTATCAACACCAGATGATTTTTTCACATTATCACAAGCTGTAAGTTTTCAACATTACAATTTAAAAAACTATAATACTGGATTATTTACGTTTGGAGACGGTTACTCTAATAACTTATCTTATACATTAGGACTAAGCAGAAATAATACATTTAATGATCCTATTTTCCCAATGGGAGGATCAAGTTTTACTGCAACAGCAAAACTATCTATACCTTACTCTATGTTTAGTAGTGTAGATTATACTGCTTTAAGTGTAGAAAGAGCAGAGAACCAAGCAATTGTTAATGATGGAAATGCAAACGTTATTCTTAGAAATGAAGCTGCAGCTAGAATTAGCGAAATTGACCAAGAACGTTTTAAATGGTTAGAGTTTTATAAAATTAAATTTAAAGGAGATTGGTATACTAGATTAGTTGATAAATTAGTACTTAGACCAAGTGTTGAATTTGGATTTTTAGGAGCTTATAATCAAGATAGAGGTGTAATTCCTTTTGAGCGTTTCTTTGTTGGAGGAGATGGACTAGGTAGTTATAGTTTAGATGGAAGGGAAGCAGTCGCATTACGTGGATATCCTAACCAAGCATTATCATCTCAAGATGGTGGTACAATTTATAACAAGTTCTCATTAGAATTAAGATACCCAATTACATTAAAGCAATCTGCTAAAATATATGCCTTAGGGTTTTTAGAAGCAGGTTCATCTTATGATAATTTTAAAGACTACAATCCGTTTACACTTAAAAGATCTGCAGGATTTGGAGTCCGAATCTTTATGCCAGCGTTTGGATTATTAGGTATAGACTTAGGTCATGGATTTGATCCTTTACCTGGTGGATCCGTTAAACATGGATGGGAAACACACTTTATAATTGGTCAACAATTTTAATTAATAGCTTATAATCCTAATTAAATCAGTAAATAACAATCATATTTTTTTTGTTTTTTATATTTTTGGCACGATATTTTCTAATAACCTTACAAGGATTTGATAAAAGAATTAAAATTTTTAAAATTAAAATTCGTTATTTTGAAAATACTTACTCAAAAAAACTATTCACTTAACAATGAATCAAGTTATTTTGAGTTTATAATCAAGAAATAATAAAACAAATTCCAAAATGAAAATAAAAGTTCTTATTGTATTGGTAATGCTAGCTGCAGGTTTTTCTGCTAGTGCACAGCGTGGCGTTAGGATTGGTTACATTGATACAGAATATATTTTAGAAAACATTCCAGAATATACCGAAGCTACAAGTCAATTAGAAAGCAAAGTCCAAAAATGGAAAACAGAAATAGAAGGTAAGCTTAATGATGTTAAACAAAAGCGTGAAGCGCTTAATAACGAAAAAGCCTTACTAACTAAAGAGCTGATCGACGAGCGTGAAGAAGATCTATTATTTGAAGAAAAAGAGATTTTAGATTATCAACAAAAACGTTTTGGTCCAAATGGAGATTTAATTATCCAGAAAAGACAATTAATGCAGCCTGTTCAAGATCAAATTTTTCAAGCAGTGCAAGATATTGCTAAAGCTAAAAAGTATGATTTTGTTTTTGATAAATCAGCAGACGTAGTCATGTTATATTCTGCTGAGCGATTTGATATGAGTGAGCAAATTATCAGAACTATTTCTAGAGTATCAAAGCGTACACAAGCAAAAAATAAGGCAGAAATAAAAGAAGCTAAAGACGAAGATGTTATAGTAGAAATAAATGATGCCCAAGAAGAACGTCAAAAAATATTAGATGATAAAAAAGCAGCAAGAGAAGCTGCGACAGAAGCAAGAAAAAAAGAAATATTAGAGGCTAGAGAAGCTAAAAAGCAAGCAGCAGCAGACAGAAGAGCTAAAATATTAGAAGATCGTGCAAAAGCAAGACAGGATAAGCTTAATGAAAGAAATGGTAATACCGAAAGTGATACCAATGACGCTCCTGAAAATGTAAATGAAGACGAAAGCGCTAAGCAAGATCAAACTCCTAAAACAAGAGAAGAGATTTTAGAAGAACGAAGACAACAAAAACTAGCAGATAGAGCAGCAAGAAAATTAGAGCTAGAAGCTAAAAAGAAGAAAATCTTAGAAGACCGTAATAAAGCTAAAGACGAAAACCAGAGCGAAGACAACGAGGATAACTAAGACAACTATTAATAATTATAACACACAAATACTTTTTAAAAAATGAAACAAATTAAAACACTTTTATTTGCAGCAGCATTATTTATTGGTGCAACAAGTTTTACAAATGCTCAAACCAAAGTAGCTCATATTGATACAGGAGTCCTTGTAGAGTCTATGCCAGAAATGACTTCAGCTAAAGCTGAAATGGAAAAAATGGGTAAAACATATCAAGCAGACATCCAAGAAATGGTACAAGAATACCAAACTAAAGCTAAGCAATATGAAGCTGAAGCACCTACAAAAACTAACGAAGTAAACCAACAACGTGGTGAAGAGTTAGCACAAATGCAACAAAGTATCCGTCAGTTTCAAGCAGACTCTCAACAACAAATAGAAAAAAAGGAATTAGATTTATTAAAGCCAATTACAGAAAAAGCTAAAGCAGCTATTTTAAAAGTTGGTAAAGCACAAGGTTTTAATTACGTATTAGATTCTTCTCAAGGATCTGGAGTAATTATGGCTGCAGGTAAAGACCTTTTAAAAGACGTTCAAAAAGAATTAGGATTTTAATTAAAATCCCTTTCAAATTAAAAAAAGCTGTCTAACTTTAGACAGCTTTTTTTATTTATAATTATGAGTAAACAACCTATTGGTATTTTTGATTCTGGAGTAGGTGGAACATCCATCTGGAAAGCTATTCATGGATTACTTCCTAATGAGAATACAATTTATCTTGCAGATAGTAAAAATGCGCCTTATGGTCCAAAAGGAAAAGAGGCTATTATAGCGCTTTCTGAGAAAAATACAGAGTATCTGCTTAATCAAAACAGTAAGCTAATTGTAGTGGCTTGTAATACAGCAACGACTAATGCTATTAAACACCTTAGACAAAAATATAAGACACCAATTATTGGTATAGAACCTGCTATAAAACCAGCAGCTTTAAATACAAAAACTAAATCCATAGGTATTTTGGCAACTAGAGGAACTTTAAGTAGTGAGTTGTTTCATAACACCTCTTTGTTGTATAGTGATGGTATTACAATTATTGAGCAAGAAGGCGAAGGTATTGTACAATTAATAGAAAGCGGTAATATCGTATCTAGTCAAATGACAGATTTGCTTAAAACGTATCTTAAACCTATGATACAAGCAAATATTGATTATCTAGTTTTAGGGTGTACACATTATCCTTATTTAGTCCCTCAACTTTTAAAATTACTACCTAGTCACGTAAAAATTATAGATTCTGGTGCAGCAGTTGCTAGACAAACTAAAACGGTTCTAGAACAACACGGTTTATTAAATAACTTATCTAGTAAACCTTCTTTAAAGTTTTATTCTAACGGAAATCCTATTATTATGAAAGATTTGTTAGATGGTGATTTTGAAGTTGAATTTTTAAGCTTTTGACCCAAAAAAGTCCCAAGTGAGGTTTTAACCACAGCAACATTTTGAAAAAAATGGCTTTTTAGATGAAATGCATCGTTTTTTGAAAAATAAATTAGTTTAGAAGTTTTTTTTTTTTTTTGATTTGAGTAACCTATTATAAATCAATATGAAAAAATCAAAAAACCATTTGTCAATTTTACTTTTTTTAAGTCTCTTTTGTGTCTTTACTAATTGCGAAAAGGAAGAGGTCTTTATACAAAACACTGAAAATAATAAAACAAATCTGGAAATAAAAATGTTTACATTAAGTGAAACAGAAATTAAAAATGACAAACGCTTAATTAATAAAATAGATAAATTTCAAACAGACATTAAAACTAAAAATAATAGTTCATCCAGCAGTCGGTATATTTATACTGCAGAAAATCAATTCACTGTAAATACGGACTATGCAATACATATAGATAATGGCGCTAATAGTACTTACACTTTTCCTATGTATAGACAACAAGATTATGGTTTATTAGAAAACCTACTTTTAGTTGAGCAAGAGGATGATAGTTTTAAAGTATACATTGTTCAGTACGAATTTACGGAGGAAGAAATAGCAGCAATAAATTTTAGAGAGTCTGTAGATTTTGAAAATAAGGTAACTTTTATCGAAATTAATGATGATGGTTTAACAGACGACATTTTTGGTAAGTATTTCTATAATGGAAACTGTTACGAAGACAACATGGTGTATCAGCCAGGTAGTAATTGTACAGCTGGAGGACTTCATTCTGTTTCAGATGGTGCTTATAATGAATACACAAATCCAGACGGTTGTAAGGCTTGGAATACATCAAGCATGGCAACAAGTGGTGGCTATGTATTTATGCCTACGTTGGTATCGTGTGATGGTCAAGGAGGTAACACTACAGGTTCTGGACCTGACGTGAATACAAATAATCATGGTGGTTTAACAGGTAGCGCTTCAACAACGCCTATAACTTGTAGGGTTGATTGTTTACCCGATAGTGATGCACTTGAATCATGCGATTTAACAGTTCCTGTTTCATTTGCTAGCTTGTCATTAATTGACCAAGAGATTTGTTGGTTAAATAAATCTGGACAATCAACTATTAAAGCAAATTTAGAAACGTATTTAAACAATAGTGGAGATTTAGATTTTGGACAATTAGCATTTGATACTTTATATAATGGTGGTGAGGTTGATTTTGAAGAAGAATTAATTCTAGACAGTGATTTAAAAGCTAACAATTGTCTTTATTCAGTTTATACTGGAATGGGTAATGCTCCAACATTTGCAAATTATTTAAATAATTTTGATGGAGATATGTCTGTTGCTCATTTAAAATTAACTTCAAGTACTACTCTGCCTAGTAATACAAATGCAGAAACAAGTGCTCCCCAAAACTATTTAATCACAATTACGTTTAATGAAAATAATTTAAATAGACCAAATTTATCTATTGCAAGAACTTTCATTCATGAAATAATTCATGCAGAAATCTTTAGAAAATTATTAAGTGCAGCTAATCAACCAAACCTTAATTACTCGGAGTATACAGATGAAGAATGGAGAGATTTTATTATCAGCCTAAGAAATAATTTTGAAGGTATTTATGACTATTATTTAAGGTGGAAATGGGATGTCCCAGCAGGTCAAAATCCTTCAAGCGCTCAACATGAAGCTATGGCTCAACATTACAGAGATATTATTAAACAAGCTTTACAGGAGTTTGATAGTTCTCAAACAGATGAAATATATGAAGCTTTAGCATGGACAGGTTTAATGGGAAGTGGAACTTTTAATCCGACAACTGGATTATACTCTAACTCAACTGTTGCTTGGGCTAACAAAAGCCAAGAATATAGATTAAGTATCCTAAGCACCCTAGACACATTTTATTATTTTAATTCAAATTGCTCAGATTAATGAAAAGCTTTAATACATTAACACGTACATCAATTATTATTATGTTTCTTTTTTTAAGTTGTAAAAAGGAGAATAAGGAAGATGATTTTTTAAGTAAAGAATTAAATGAACTTCTAAATTCAAATAAGAAGCTAAACGCAGAGTTAGATTCTCTTAAAAAATTATATATAAATCCATTTAAGCAATACGAAAACATCGTTCTTGATGAAAGAAAAAATAATCCTGATTCCATAATTAATGAATATGAAAAATTAATTAAAAATCATCCTAATTCATTTTGGAAACATGAATCAGAACGAAGAATTAAAAATATTGAAAAAAGAAAAAAATATTGGACTAAAAAGAATGGTTGGAAATTAAATGACATTCCAAAAAAGCCTCTAAATGATGAACAAAGTATAAGTTGTCCTGGATGTTAAAATATCTAATCTGTCGAGACCTAACCATAATAGGAATAATCAAGGTCGTTTTACTTGTTTACGCGGATTTATATCCGCGACTACAAATAATTATAACAATTAGCTTAGATGCTTACAGGTATGAGTCCGATCTCAGATTAGCGCTAGTAAGGGTTTTAAAGTGATTTTAAGGTTGTATTTTAAGATTTAATATAATTTACATAATAATATATTGGGTTTAAGTACGTTGATAACGAATACTTATAAAAAGGAATTATTAATTTTACCCAACAAAAAAACCACGACATTTAAAAATGCGTGGTTTTTTTATATAAATAAAGTAGTTAATTATATATTCTCTGCGTCTCTAAGACCTTGAATATAACTAGCTTTTTGTATTTGTCTTCTGTTTTTTACAGATGGCTTAGTAAAGTATTGCTTCTCTCTTAAGTTTTGCATAACTTTTACGTTTCTGTGCTTACGTTTGTAACGTTTTAGAGCACGTTCTATATTTTCGCCTTCTTTTATTTCAATTCTTAACATATCTAAATTTTAAATCTGGTGCAAATATCTATTAAATTAAAATATAATTCAAATTAATATTGCATTTTTTTACTATTTAATATCTAAAAAAGTCTATTTAGTTTATCCTAAATAGGTTTTTAATATCTTACTCTTAGAAGTTTGACGTAAACGTCTGATTCCTTTTTCTCTAATTTGTCTTACACGCTCACGTGTTAAATCAAAAGTACGACCTATTTCGTCTAGCGTCATTGCTGGTTGATCACTTAAACCAAAGTTAAGTCTAATAACATCACTTTCTCTAGGTGTTAAAGTTTCTAAAGCTCTGTCAATCTCAGTATTTAATGACTCACGCATTAACTGTGTATCTGGATTTGGAGAGTCGTTAGAGCTAACTAAGTCATATAAGCTATAATCTTCACCTTCTTTTAAAGGTGCATCCATAGAGACGTGTCTACTAGAAATCTTCATGGATTGCTTTACATCACTTATAGTTAGGTCAAGCTCTTTTGCGATTTCTGAAGCGCTAGGAGGTCTTTGATTAACTTGCTCTAGATGAGAGGTTACTTTTCTAATTTTATTTATAGATCCAATTTTATTTAATGGTAATCTTACAATTCTAGATTGTTCTGCTAAAGCAGAAAGAATTGCTTGTCTGATCCACCAAACAGCATAAGATATAAATTTAAATCCTCTAGTTTCATCAAAACGCTTGGCAGCTTTTACAAGTCCAGCATTACCTTCATTAATTAAATCTGGTAGTGTTAATCCTTGGTTTTGATATTGTTTTGCAACAGAAACTACAAAACGTAAGTTAGCAGTGGTAAGTAAATCTAAAGATTTTTGACAGCCTTCTCTAATTTTTTGAGCTAACTCGACCTCTTCCTCTGCTGTAATCATGGGAAGTTTGCTAATGTCTTGTAAGTATTTGTCTAGTGATTTAGATTCGCGGTTGGTAACTTGCTTGGTAATTTTTAATTGCCTCATTCAGTCCAAATTGTTTTAAAGTTATACCTACAATCTAACATTATTTTTGACATTTCCTAATTATTAACAATTTCTTTTTAGGAAATAGCCCAAACGACTAAAATTCATTAAAAAAACATATAAAAACGACTATTAAATGTTAAAGTTTTAAAATACTATTACTTATCCTTTTTGCCAAACAAGCCTTTTATAGCATCTTTTACTTGGTCTTTAGGCTTGTCATTTGTAGTTTTGGTTGTGTCTTTTGGCGTATTATTTCCATTTAGTATGTTTCCTAAAACATCCTTAACACCACCATTACTTTGTGTATTAGTGCTGTCTTTAGGTTTGTTTCCGCCTAATATGTTACCAACAACATCAGTAAGTTTGTCTTTACCTTTATTAATAAGTTTTTGTTTTTCTATTTCAATTAATTGTGAGGTTAGGTTTTTTACACCACTGGTTAAGTCTGTAGTTACTTGTGGTTTTAAAGTGTTTCCAGAAATGGTTGCAGTTACAGGTATTTTAATATCATTTACAGCTGCATCGTTTATTCTGTTTATTAAATTATTGACTTCTGTACCTAGATATTTTGCTGGTACATCTAATACAACTTGATAATTCATCGTGTTACTAAACGTGTGTGATCCACCAACAGTCATTTTAATATCTTTATATTTTATATCAAAAGGATTAACGCTAACCTGACCATCATTAAAGGAGAGTTTTGTTTTTAAATCTTTTAAATCTAATTTGCTGAAATCTAAAAAGTTTAATTTACTTTCTAATAACGAAAACAATTGTTTGTTTTTAGGTTCTATTTTGGTTGTTAACAGCTCTGCTAAAGCGTTTCCTGATATCGAGTTTAAAAGTGGTGTGAAGTCTTCGCCTAATGTACCAGATAGATTAATTGAGCTATTTAGTTTTCCTTGTAAAGCTTTAGTTATTGGAGCTAATGCTTGTAATAAATTTAAGTCATTAAATGATTGTGCGATGTCAAAGTTTTTTGCACCAACATTCATATTAAAAGTAGGTTTTGCTGTTTTGGTGTCTATTAGTCCTTCTAGGCTTAAATTACCATTAAATATACTAGAGGTTACATTGTTTAATTGTGCAGTCTCATCTGCGATTTTAAGACTTCCTTTAACATCTTTTAATATTAAGTTATCATAATACACAGTTTTTGCATCTGCAATAATTGTACAATCTAAAAATGCTGGAATTTTTAAAGCAGTAGCAGGTTCTGTACTTTGATTGATAGGAGCTTCACTGCCTCCTTCAACCATAAAATCGCTAATTTTAAAAACATTAGACTTAACATTAAAGTTTCCTTCTAGTTTTTTATCACTTAATAAAAAGCCAAGTAAATTATTAATACTTCCAGTTGCATTTAGGTCTGATTGACCTGTTGTAGCTATAAAATTATCTAAAGTAATAGTACCTGGATTAAAATTTATGGAAGCTTTAGAGATGTTAATTGGATTTACAATATCTGCAGACGAAAACACAAAATCCGATAGACTAACGCTTCCGTTGTTTTTAATGCGTTCATAGGCATTAGTTTCAATAGCATTCATATCAAAACTAGTATTTAGTTTTGCTTTTAAAATTCCTTTTAATTCATTTTCTAACTCAATTGGATACGCTTTTGTTAAGTTAGCTAAGTTTAAAACACCATCTAAATTAGCATTAACTAGCATGTTTTTGGTTAAATTTTTAATAGTGGCCGAACTCTTAAATTGATCTTGGTCTATTTTAAAATTTAATGTATTAATGTTAACATAAGTATCATCTACGATTCCGTTATCATTTTTAATTTCTACGTTTATATTAATGTTTTCTACACGTTTTGGTAGTTCGGCAAATTTAAAAGAGGCATTGTCTGATAGTATATTAATATCTAAAGTCGGAATGGTAGTCTCAGTAGACTGACCTTTAATTATTCCATTTATTTTAAAGTTACCACTAGTATCAACATTGTCTAAGTTTTTAGCATAAGTTTTTGGTATAACAGCTAAAAAATCTTTAAACGTAGATCCTGGATTTTCAAATGAAATATCAATATCCTGACCAGCTTCTATTAATTGTACATAGCCTTTAAACTCTAATGGTAAATCATTAATTAAAGCTTTGTTTTCTTTAAAAGTATATTTGCTATTTGTTAAATCTAAATCTATTAAGGCATCTAGTTTTAAACTGTTGTTGCTTAAAAATTCCGTGCCATCCATACTAAAGGTTACGTTGGCTTCTGTTTTAGTGTCTAATTCAGATACATCACCAGAGAAGGTTCCGTTTCCGGAATGATTTAAATTGGTAATTTTAAATATAGTGTTGTTAGTTTCATCTAAATAATTAAACGCACTGTTGGATATACTGTAGTTTTCTATATCAAAAACAAACCCATCACTACTTGAATTGTTATCTGTTGTTGGTGTGTCAGATGTTTTTGTAATATCCCAATTTACAGCACCATCTTTATTAGTCTTTAAATTTACAAATGCATTATCAATTGCTATTGAGTTGATAATTATAGGCTCTTCGGTAGCATTTTTAAAAAGCTCTTTAATAGACATGTCTAACGATAAGATTTGGACTTTAGCTAAAGTATCGTTTTCAAAAGGAGCCACATTGGTTATTGTTAAATTGTCTAAAGTAACGTTAGCCTGCGGAAAGCTTCGTATAAAACTTAAGTCTACATCATCAAAAGTGACTTTGGCATTTACGCTTTCATTAATATAATTTCTAACCATATCCTTTATTTGACTCTGGAAAATAAAAGGACTTGCAATTAATAAGGCTACAAGAATTAGTAATGATATACCTGCGATTTTTAGCTTCTTTTTCATTAAATGATGTTGTTTAATCTTTTTTCTATCTACGTATAGATTAAGTAAATAGTTGTTTAAACAAAAGTATTTAATAAAAGTTTAGCATTTGTTAAAGTAGTTGTAATTCTTCGTTTTGCTTAAGTTTAAAGCGTTTTTTAAATAAGTAAACACCTAAGTATAAAAAGGGCGTGTCAAACACTGCAATTATAACTTTAAATATAAAACCGCTAATTAGTAAACCTGCAAATCGGTCCCAACTAATCTCACCAAAAGCGCATAATAAAAACAGTACAGAAAAGGTGTCAACAAACTGCGATAAAAAAGTCGAAAAGTTATTACGTAGCCACAAATGCTTGCCTTTAGTGATGCGTTTCCAAAAATGATAAATCTGGATGTCTACTAATTGTGCTAATAAATAAGCCATCATGCTAGCAAAAACAGCAATCATAGTATTGCCAAATACAGTAGTAAATAGGCTGTCATTAACAGGTGACCAGCTTGTTGCAGAAACAGCATTAGCGGTAAAGACTATTAATAATGAAAAAAACGAAGCAAATATTCCGCCAATAACTACTTGATTAGCACGTTTTTTACCGTAAATCTCACTTATTAAATCTGTGATTAAAAAGGTGATTGGATAAGGTAAAATGCCAACGGAAACTTCAAATAATTTTGAACCAAAAATTTCAATGTCAAAAGGATACCAATAAAAAAATTTTTGAAAAATAAGATTAGATACCACTAACGAGGTTATAAAAAGCGCACCTAGAAGTAGATAGATTTTTTGAGCAAGCAATTTGTCTTTTAAGGTCATAAAAACTTATTAACAGATTTGATAAAGATAAGCACTAAGTGAATTTCTTTTAGTTATTTTGCTGAAGAAATTATGCAGGAGATTAAAACAGTATACATAGCATTAGGAAGTAATAAAGGCGATAAGTTTAAAAACTTACAAAACGCTGTAGACGCTGTGTTTGCAGAAGTTGGGACTATTGTAAGTATAGCAAAAGTGTATCAAAGTAAAGCCTTTGGGTTTGAAGGTGATGATTTTTTAAATACATGTATTGCTGTAAAAACAACGCTTAAACCTAAAAAGGTGTTGAGTGTATTGATGCAAATTGAAAAAAAATTAGGACGTACTCCAAAGCAAACAGAAGGGTATGAGTCAAGGATAATAGATTTAGATATTATATTTTTTGAAGATGAAATTATTGAAGATAAAAATTTAATAATTCCGCATCCCGAAGCTCATAAACGTCGTTTTGTATTGGAGCCTTTACAGCTAATTGCAGGCAGTTTTATCCATCCAGAACTAAAACAATCTGTTGACGATTTGTTAGCTATTTGTGAGGATACTAATGAATTAGAACAAATTAAAATTTGGTTGAAAAACCCAAATAAACAATTTGACTTTTCTAAACATAATTATATTGCTATTGAAGGTAATATTGGAGCAGGTAAAACCAGTTTGTCTACACAAATAGCTTCAGATTTTAATGCTAAGTTAGTGTTAGAGCGTTTTGCAGATAACCCTTTTTTGCCAAAATTTTATAAAGAACCGCAACGTTACGCCTTTACTTTAGAAATGTCTTTTCTTGCAGATCGTTACCAGCAAATAACAGACGACTTAGGGCAATTAGATTTGTTTAAAGATTTTATTGTTAGCGATTATGATGTTTTTAAATCTTTGATTTTTTCTAAAATCACACTGCAACCAGACGAGTTTAAGCTGTATCGTAAACTGTTTTACTTGATGTACAAAGACATTGCAAAACCAGATTTGTATGTCTATTTATATCAAAATACAGAGCGTCTTCAGGCTAATATAAAAAAACGTGGTCGTAAGTATGAAAGCGAAATTGAAGATGATTATCTAGAAAAAATTAATGCAGGTTATTTGGAGTTTTTGAAAAGTCAAACCGAATTTAATGTCAAAATTATTGACATCTCAGATAAAGATTTTGTTAAACATAGGTCAGATTATTTATGGTTATTAAAACAAATATGTAATGATGACGCCTAAAATTATAACATCCAATGCAATTTTGGTAATTGGTTTAAAAGATAACTTGACCTTTATTACTAATGCACAAGGAACTGGTGATTTAGCACGTCAGTTTATGCCAAGACTTGATCAAATCAAAAATCGTTGTGGTACTCAAAAATTATCTATTCAGGTTTATCACGATTTTGATTATGCTAAAATGACTCCAAATACAACTTTTGAAAAATGGGTTGGAGTAGAGGTATCTAATTTTGATACTGTGCCTCAAAATATGGCTACGTTAATAATAAAAAAAGGACTGTATGCTGTGTTTAATTATAAGGGTAAACCAGATGGTTTTTTTAAGGTATGGCAATATATACACACGACTTGGTTGCCTGAGTCTGGTTACAGCTTAGACGATAGACCGCATTTTGAAAAACTCCCAGAAGATTATCATCCTTCAAATCCTGAAGTTGAAGAGCAAATCTGGGTTCCTATTATTTAATCCTCACTTGGTTAAAGTAACGCTTCTTCTTTTTAGTTGCATTTTTATTTTCTACGCTTTAGTATTTATTTCGTTGATTTTGTGTAATTTGATTGGCAATCAATCAATCAATCAATCAATTAGAATGAAATATAATCTAAGGTTCGTATTTGTTTTTATTACGCAACTTGCATTCGCGCAAAGTAATACTTTCGATTCTGTTATTACAGCCTTGCAAAAAGACCAATTGCTTTTTGAAAAAGTGTATGTGCATACTAATAAAACAAGCTATTCTGCTGAAGATGTTATTTGGTTTAAAGCCTATGTTTCGGACGCTTATAATAAGCCTTCTGCACAAACGTCAGTGTTATACGTAAGTTTGTTTACTGATAATGGTGTGCTTATAGACACTAAAAATGTCTTAATCACAAATGGTGTTGGTGTTGGACAATTTCAGTTTTATCAAGATTTACCAGAAGGTTTTTACTTTATCCAAGCCAATACCAATTACATGAAAAACTTTGGAGAGACTAATACGTTTGTTTCTAAGGTTTTTATAAAAGGAAATATCACAAAACCTAAAACAAACACATTAAAGCATACAGTATACGACGTTCAGGTGTTTCCGGAAGGCGGTTACCTTTTAGAGGATGTGAACAATACATTAGGGTTAAAGGCATTGGTAAATGGTAAAAGCAGTACATTTAGTGGACGCATTTTAGATTCAAATAAAAAAGAAATTACCACATTTAATGAGGATCATTTAGGGATGGGTCGTGTAAGGTTTAATTATAAACCTTCAGAATCTTATGTAGCCGAGTTTTTTATAAAAGACACTATTATAAAAGTTATGATTCCTGAAGCAAATAAAAAAGGAGTTTCAATAATGGTTAATACGTCAAATAAACATATTGTTAGTGTAAAACTTCAATCTAATCGCGCAACTGTAAAAACCAATCATCCTAAGTACACGTTATTATTTCATCAAAAAAATAAAATATTTGATTTTGTTCAGTTAACAATTCAAGACAGTCTACCTGTAGTTTTAGAGTTGAATAAAAAGTCTTTATTTAATGGCGTAAATACCGTTACTGTTTTTGAAAATAATAATCCAATTTTGGAACGACAGTTTTTTATTGATAAACCTGAAAAATATTCAGCAATTGAAATTAAAAAATTAAATGTTCTTCAAGATTCTATTATATATCAACTTAAATTAAACGATTTAAATGTAAAAAGTAACTTAAGTATTTCAGTACTTAAAGCAGATACAGATTATAAACCATATACGACAATACAAAGTGCTTATTTGTTATCACCTTATGTTAAAGGCTACGTGGAAAATCCAGCAACATATTTTAATCAAAACACTAAAGATAATACTAGAAAGGTTGATTTGTTGTTATTAACCCAAGGTTGGTCGCAGTATACGACTAAAGCGTTTGTGGATTATAACAATCCTAAATATAGTTATGATTTTGAATCTGGTTTTAGTCTAACAGGTACAGTAAGTCCGTTAAAGTCAAATAATTTAGTGTTACTTTCGGATGATAATCAAATTGTGGCTAAAACGTATTTAAATAATAAACTTAATTTTCAATTTAAAAATTTAATAGCGTACAAAGGGGATTCAATAAAAATAGGTTTTATTCGCAATGGTCAACAATTAGTCAAGCCTCTTAACATGTATTTTGATAGCATTCCAAAGCTAACAAATAGTTTAAATAGTTTTTATTACAATAAAAATAATGGAGCGCTTTTAATGGTAGATGATTTTTATAAAATAAAGCACGAAAATAATGTTTTGGATTATGTATATACTAACTCAACTTACTTGGATACAATAAAGCTTAAATCTAGTAAAGCGCATAAGATGAGGTTAGATAGTAGGGCTTTTATGAAAAAATATAGAGAATACGAAGACAGTATAATGTTTTATGACCCAATGGAGATTCCGGAACAATATTATAATAAAAATCTAACTTTATTTGAATATTTAAAAGCAGCGGAAGGTGCTAGTTTGGTTAGTTGGAGAGGTGTGGAAACTTATCTTGTAGCCAGAGGTTTGGAGGCATTTTTAAAAGTGGATGGTAAAGGGATGGATACTTATAGCTTGCCTAGTGCATTGCAAATGAGGATGGAAGATATTAGTGATATAGCTTTTAGAAGAGAATCAAAAATCACCATTTTTCATGTGTTTACTACAGCAAATTATAAAAATAATATAACGGAATTATTCAGAAAACATTTTTTTGAATCAGGATTTGATAAAGCAAAAACGTATTATACTCCCAAATATATTAATACTTCAGATAATTTAGAGCAAGAGGTGGATTGGAAGCCAATAGTTGTTACCGATAGCAAAGGGCAATCGGTTTTTAAAATAATCAATGGTCCAGAAACAAATTATTTGCTTTCCATACAAGGGTTTTCCGATAATGGTGATTTAATTAGCGAAATAAAGTTTTTAAACGATATACTAGTTGAATAATTGAAATTTAAACTTATAAGGCTTTTAGTTTAGAGTAAATATCCCAAGTCACAACACCACAACTTACACTAATATTAAGCGAGTGTTTGGTCCCAAACTGAGGGATTTCAATAACAACATCGCTTGCGTTGACTACATCTTGAGCAACACCTTTGACTTCGTTTCCAAAAACCAAAGCATATTTTTTATTAGTTTCGACTTTAAAGTCATCTAACATAGTGGCATTTTCAGCTTGCTCAATAGCACAAATAGTGACATTTTCAGATTTAAGTTTTTCAACTAAATCTAAAGTGTTTTCAATATGTTCCCAAGCTACAGTATCTGTACTGCCTAGAGCTGTTTTGTGTATGTCTTTATGTGGTGGTGTTGCAGTGATTCCGCATAAGTATATTTTTTCAACTAAAAAAGCATCACTAGTTCTAAACACACTACCAATATTATTTAAACTTCTAATGTTGTCTAAAACAATAATTATTGGTGTTTTTTCTGCAGATTTAAAGTCGTTTACACTCAATCGGTCTAATTCGCTGTTTTTTAGTTTTCTCATCAAAATAATTGTGAATAATTATCAATAACTAAACTTAAATTGACTTCTTAAAAAATCAATATTTAGTTACATTGCAAACTTAATAAAAACGTATATCCTTTGGCAACAAAAAGCAAAAAAGTCACTCCGTTAATGAAGCAATACAATGCAATCAAGGCTAAGTATCCTGATGCAATGTTATTATTTAGAGTTGGGGATTTTTACGAAACCTTTGGCGAAGATGCTATAAAGGCAGCAGGTATTTTAGGTATTACTTTAACTAAACGAGGCGCAGGAAGTGATAGCGAGACAGAGCTGGCAGGTTTTCCGCATCACTCTATAAATACCTATTTGCCTAAATTAGTAAAATCAGGAGAGCGTGTAGCTATTTGTGACCAATTAGAGGACCCTAAGCAAACCAAAAATATCGTTAAGCGTGGTGTTACAGAATTAGTAACGCCAGGAGTTGCATTAAATGATGAGGTGTTACAATCCAAAACAAATAACTTTTTATGTTCAGTTTACTTTGGTAAGGTTAACATTGGGATTTCGTTTTTGGATATTTCAACAGGAGAGTTTTTAACCTCACAAGGAAATCAAGAATATATAGATAAGCTACTTCAAAATTTTAGTCCAAGTGAAGTTTTAGTAGCAAAACCAAAGCGTAATACATTTACAGATCATTTCGGAGCAGATTTTCACACGTTTAATCTTGAAGATTGGGTCTATCAATCAGATTATGCAAATGAGACGTTGTTAAAACATTTTGATACTAAGTCCTTAAAAGGATTTGGAGTTGAAAATTTAAATGAAGGTATTATAGCTTCAGGTTCTATACTTCATTATTTAGCCGAAACACAGCACAATAAACTAGAACATATCTCTTCAATTTCTCGTATAGCAGAGGATGACTATGTATGGATGGACCGTTTTACCATCCGAAACCTAGAACTTTACAACTCTACAAACAATAATGCAGTTACCTTACTAAATATTATTGATAAAACCATTTCTCCAATGGGAGGACGATTGCTTAAACGTTGGCTAGCATTGCCTTTAAAGCAAATAGATCAAATCAAGCAACGTCACGAAGTCGTATCTTATTTAAAAACAGATGGTGTTGTATTGGACAAGATTCAGCATCATATAAAATTAATAGGCGATTTAGAGCGATTAATATCTAAAATAGCAACACAAAAGGTTAGTCCTCGGGAAGTAATTCAACTTAAAAATTCTTTAGAAGCTATAATACCTATTAAAGAGTTGTCATCTAATTGCGATAATGAGTCCCTTAAAGTTATAGGAGATAATTTGCAAAGTTGTAATGTGCTTCGTGAAAAAATTAAAGAAACTTTAAACGAAGAAGCACCAGTTAATATCCTAAAAGGAAGCTCCATAGCTGCTGGATTTTCATCCGGATTAGATGAGCTTAGAGCATTGTCTACTTCAGGAAAAGATTATTTAGATAAAATGTTACAACGCGAAAGTGAGCGTACAGGGATTACATCTCTTAAAATAGCATCTAATAATGTTTTTGGATATTATATAGAAGTAAGAAACACACATAAAGATAAAGTTCCGGAAGAGTGGATCCGTAAACAAACGTTGGTAAACGCAGAACGTTATATTACTGAAGAACTTAAAGAATACGAATCCAAAATTCTAGGAGCAGAAGAACGCATCATGGCAATCGAGCAAAAGTTATTTGCAGACTTGGTACAATGGATGAATCAGTATATAAAACCAGTACAGCAAAATGCGTATTTAATAGCCAAAATAGATTGTTTATGTGGTTTTGCACAATTAGCATCAGATAATAATTATGTATATCCAGCATTAGATGACTCGCATGATTTAGATATTATTGATGGTCGTCACCCAGTTATTGAAAAACAACTGCCAATTGATCAGCCCTATATTACTAATAATGTATTTTTAGATAGAGATGCACAGCAAATAATAATGATTACTGGACCAAACATGTCAGGTAAATCAGCAATCTTACGTCAAACAGCATTAATAGTATTATTAGCTCAAATAGGTAGTTTTGTGCCTGCAAAAGAGGCTAGAATAGGTGTTGTCGATAAAATATTTACACGTGTAGGTGCAAGTGATAACATATCAATGGGAGAATCTACTTTTATGGTAGAGATGAATGAAACAGCATCTATCTTAAATAATATCTCAGATCGTAGTTTAGTCTTGTTAGATGAAATTGGAAGAGGAACAAGTACCTATGACGGAATCTCTATTGCTTGGGCTATTAGTGAGTATTTACACGAGCATCCAGCAAAACCTAAAACGTTATTTGCAACCCACTATCATGAGTTAAATGAAATGACAGAGACCTTTGAGCGTATTAAAAACTTTAATGTCTCTGTAAAGGAGTTAAAAGACAATGTGCTATTTCTGCGTAAGCTTGTCCAAGGTGGTAGCGAACATAGTTTTGGTATACACGTAGCAAAAATGGCTGGAATGCCACAACAAGTGCTAAGACGCGCTAATCAGATCTTGAAAAAACTAGAAAAAAGTCATTCAAGCGAAGAATTGACAGATAAAGTAAAATCGATGCAAGATGAAATGCAATTAAGCTTCTTTAATTTGGACGATCCATTGCTTGAAAATATAAAAGAAGAGATCTTACATATCGATATTGACACCTTAACACCTGTTGAAGCTTTAATGAAGCTAAATGAGATCAAACGTATGTTGGTGAAAAAGAAGCAAGTATAAATTTTTTTAATTTTTTTTTAAAAAAAGCTTTGTACTTTGTATAAAAGTACTAAATTTGCAACCGCAATACGATATTGCACGTTCATTTAAAGACTGCGAAAGTAGCTCAGGGGTAGAGCATCACCTTGCCAAGGTGGGGGTCGCGGGTTCAAATCCCGTCTTTCGCTCTGAGAATTTTCCTTAAAATATTCCTTCGCTCGGGTGGTGGAATTGGTAGACACGTTGGACTTAAAATCCAATGTCCATTAGGACGTACGGGTTCAAGTCCCGTCCCGAGTACTAGACCTCTTGTTAATCTTATGATTTTCAAGAGGTTTTTTCATTTATAAAAGTTGAAACAAAGTCCGTTTAAAACAAAAAAACCTTATCAATTGATAAGGTTTTTTAAATTTAGTAAGTATTTAAAAAAAAGAATTAATCTTTTTTCAAGTCATCAGATACCTCATTAACAGCATCTTTAACAGATTCTCCTGCTTCCTTAGTTTCATTTACAGCGTTATCCATTGCTTTTCCTGTAGCTTCAAATCCATCTTCAACAGCTTCACCAGTCTCTTCAGCAGCATTCTCAATAGCGTCCCCTGCTTGTTCTGCGTTATTTTTATCCTCTTCTCTACAAGATGTAAAAGTTATTGCTGATACAAGAACAGCACTTAATAGTAATTTTTTCATTAGTTATTGTTTTTTGTGTTTAATATGTTATCAAACATAATACTTAAATTAGTAAATAAAGAATTACGGTTTTGGTACATAGTACTTTATTTACGTATATACTGCATGATTTGGATTATAGCTCCTATATTTTTTTTAATAAAATCTTCGTTTTGTTTACCGGTAGTTAATCTTAAATCTGTATCGCTTATTAAACTATTTAATACAGTGCTTAATTCTGCAAAATTAGAAATTGATTGGACGCCTTTATTTTTAATCATATCAAACGCTTCTGGAAATTTTTGATAGTTTTTTCCAATAATTATAGGGATTCCAAATACTGCAGGTTCTAGTATATTATGTAATCCAGTGTTGCCCATTGCACCACCTACATAAGCTATATCTGCATAGCTATATGTTTTGCTTAGCAAACCAATGGTGTCTAAAACAAAAACGTCATATTGTTTTAAATCCTGTTTTTCTTTTTTGGAAAATAAAACAGTAGGCTTAATTAAGCCTGACTGGATATTCTCTATTTGTTTAGGCTTAATATTATGCGGAGCAATTATAAATTTAACAGGTGTACCACTATAGTTATTAATAAATTCAATTATTAACGACTCGTCTTCTGGCCATGAGCTTCCAATAACGATACATAGTTTATTGTTTTTAAACGCGTTAATAAACTCTAAATTATTATCTATGTTTAATTGGTTTGATACACGATCAAATCGTGTGTCACCAGAGATGGTTACATTTTTATAATTTATAGATTCTAAAAGTTTCTTAGAGGTTTCATTTTGAGTAAATATGTGTTCAAAAGCAAATAAAGCCTCTCTAGTTTGACTGCCATACCATTTAAAAAAAGATTGATCTTTTCTAAATACAGCGGAAATTAATATGGCTTTAAGGTTTTTATTTTTTAATTCATTTAAATAATTAGGCCATATTTCATACTTAACAAATACGGTTAATTCAGGATTAACAAGACTAATAAAACGCTTGGCATTCTGTTTTGTGTCTAACGGTAAGTAAACTACAATGTCCGCAAAGGGAGCGTTTTTTCTTATTTCGTAACCTGATGGTGAAAAAAAAGAGAGTATAATTTTATGATTTGGATAATCTTTTCTTAATTCTGTAAAGATGGGTAAACCTTGCTCATATTCGCCTAAAGACGCACAATGAAACCATAATGTTTTTGACTTCTTGCGTAATAATTGATTTAGTTTAGTAAAAGTTGTCGCACGACCATTAACCCCTAATTTAAGTTTATTATTAAACAAACTTAAAAGTTTTAAAACAACAGAAGTAAGTTGTATTGCTATATTATAAAGTAAATTCACGTATCTATTTTTGCTAAAATAAACAATTCATTGCTTAGCGTTTGGTATTTTTGTAAATTCGATAATTATAAATTAAAAGTAAAGCTAAGCTTCTTAAGCTAGTTTACCATATATACAGACATGAAAAAAATACAAATGGTTGATCTTAAAGGTCAATACGCAGCTATAAAGGATGTTGTAGATTCTTCAATTCAGGAAATAATTGACAATACAACTTTTGTTAATGGACCTAAAGTACACGAGTTTCAAAAAAACTTAGAAAACTACTTAGGTGTAAAACATGTCATTCCTTGTGCAAACGGGACAGATGCGTTACAAATAGCAATGATGGGATTAGGTTTAGAGCAAGGTGATGAAGTTATAACTGCAGACTTTACCTTTGCAGCAACCGTTGAGGTAATAGCTTTATTAAAGCTAACTCCAGTTTTAGTAGATGTAGATCCAGAAACTTTTAATATAGATATAGACGCTGTTAAAAAAGCCATTACGCCAAAAACCAAAGCGATTGTACCTGTCCACTTATTTGGTCAGTGTGCCAATATGGAAGCATTAATGGATTTAGCAAAACAGCATAATTTATATATAATAGAGGATAATGCACAAGGTATTGGTGCAGACTATACCTATTCTGATGGTACTAAAGCAAAATCAGGAACCATTGGTCATGTTGCATCAACCTCTTTTTTTCCATCTAAAAATTTAGGGTGTTATGGAGATGGAGGAGCAATATTTACTAACGATGATGATTTAGCACACACCATTAGAGGGATTGTAAATCACGGAATGTATGAGCGTTATCACCACGACGTAGTAGGTGTAAACTCGCGTTTAGACTCAATACAAGCAGCAGTCTTAGATGCAAAATTACCTAAATTAGATAGCTACAATAATGCACGACGTAATGCAGCTAGAAAATATAACGCAGCATTTAAAGACATAAAAAACATTATTACACCAAAAACCGTAAATGGATGCGAAGGTATTTGTGATACCTGTAACTGTCACGTGTTTCATCAATATACATTAAAAGTTAAAAATGTAGACAGAGACGCTTTGGTAAAGCATCTAAACGATAACGGAATCCCATGTGGTGTATATTACCCAATACCATTGCACGCGCAAAAAGCATATCGCGATAAAAGGTATAACGAGGCCGATTTTAAAGTTACCAATCAATTAATAAAAGAAGTGATTTCATTGCCAATGCATACCGAGTTGGAAGATGATCAAATAGATTTTATAACAAAAACTATTAAAGATTTTATAGCAAACAATTAGGACGTTACCACAAGGGTCGGGCTATCCACTAAAATCTTTTTTTGCCATATATGGCAGCAAAAAAAGGATACCGTTTCTATCCCTAACGCACGCATAAGCAAATGAAGATACTAGTTACAGGAGGTTTAGGCTTTATAGGGTCGCACACAGTTGTTCAGCTTCAAAATAGTGGATATCAAGTCGTAATTATAGATAATCTCTCTAATGCCTCACTAGAGGTGTTAGAAGGTATTGTATCTATTACAGGACAACCACCAATTTTTGAAAAACTTGATTTAAAAAGTAAGGTAGCAGTACAAGCCTTTTTTAAAACGCATCAAGACATACAAGGCGTTATTCATTTTGCTGCAAGTAAAGCAGTAGGAGAGAGTGTGGTTAATCCATTAATGTATTATGAGAACAACGTAAACACTTTAGTGTATGTATTACAAGAGTTAACAAAATTAAAAGTGTCTAACTTTATTTTTAGTTCCTCATGTACCGTTTATGGTCAGGCAGATAGTATGCCAATATCTGAAACAGCACCAATAAAAGAAGCCCAATCACCTTACGGTAATACTAAACAAATTGGAGAAGAAATTATAAAGGATGCTTGTCAAGTATATCCTAATTTACAAAGTATAGCATTACGATATTTTAATCCCATTGGAGCGCATAAGTCTGCAAAAATAGGAGAGTTGCCCATTGGTGTCCCTCAAAATCTAATACCATACATTACACAAACAGCAATAGGTAAACGTGATCAGTTATCCGTGTTTGGTAATGACTATCCAACAAAAGACGGAACCTGTGTTAGAGATTATATACATGTTGTTGATACAGCTAAAGCACACGTTGTTGCTTTACAAAGATTATTAAATAATGAAAACCAATCCAATTTTGAAGTGTTTAATATTGGTACAGGACAAGGGAGTACAGTGCTAGATGTGATTAAAACTTTTGAAAAAGTATCTAATATAAAGCTAAATTATAATATAGTAGACAGACGACTAGGAGATGTAGTAACTGCATACGCAGACACATCTAAAGCAAATAAAATTTTAGGTTGGCAGGCAGAATATGATTTAGAGGATGCTATTTTATCCGCTTGGAATTGGCAAAAGACCTTAAAAAAGGATTAACAAATCCTAAATTAGATAGTATATTGACTGATAATCTCTTAATTTTTGCGTCTTATTTTTAGAGATTTCATATTAATATTCTGATTAACAATATTTTAGTTATTTAAATTCGTAGTTGGTAATTATTCTGTTTTACTTTGTACGCTAATGCAAATGACAAAATAATGAAATTGATTACAGTAAAACGTCGGACAAGACAAGAAAACAGATTTGCTCCTAAAATGGGACGACTAAATGCCAAAGTAACTTATATTAAAAAACAAGTGCTAGGCATACCAGTTAAAACGCTTCATAAATATCGTGAAACGTATTACGGAGAAGTAAAAGATTGCAGAGATTGTAATTTAGCAAGATAAATAAAAAAGCCTCGATTCAAATCGAGGCTTTTTTTTATACTTTTTTATTTTTAAAACTGCCTACAATTAAGCAACCCATACCAACCATAACAGAGACATCTGCCAGATTAAATATACCAGTTCTAAATACGCCTCCTAAATCGATATGTAAAAAATCGGTAACAGACCCATAAACAACTCGGTCATAAACATTAGCTATTCCACCACCAATAATGCAGCAAAACCCGACTAAGGTCATTGTATTAATTGTTTTATCTTTAATAATGTGTCTTAACACCAATGCTAAAACAATAATTGGTAGGATTAACAATAAAGCAATTCTAAGGGTAGGACTAAAGTCACTTCCCATACCTAAAAAGGCACCTTTATTTTCTACATTATGAAGTGTAAAATATTGTCCAAAAATTTCAGTTTCAGATCCAGCAATAACATCAGCTCTAACAATAAATTTAGAGACTTGATCTAAAATAATATTAAAAACAATTAAACCAAGTATTAGTATGTTTCTACTACTCATCCGTTTTAGTTTCTAAAGTTGCAGATTCGGTTTGCGCTTCTCTATCTATTTTTTTAACTAACCCTTGAAGTACTTTTCCTGGACCTACTTCAGTAAATAAAGTAGCACCATCTTTAATCATTTGTTGTACAGATTGTGTCCAACGTACTGGAGCAGTTAATTGAGATATTAAATTTGCTTTTATTTCGTTTTCATCTGTAATTGCTGTTGCAGTTACATTTTGGTAAATAGGACAATTTGGTTTGCTAAATGTTGTATTTTCAATAGCAGCAGCTAATTCTTCTCTTGCAGGTTCCATCATTGGAGAATGGAATGCGCCACCAACAGGTAGCATTAAAGCACGTTTTGCACCAGCTTCTTTTAACGCTTCGCAAGCACGTTCTACAGCACTAACTTCTCCAGAGATTACTAATTGTCCAGGACAATTATAGTTTGCTGCAACAACAACACCATCTATTTGCGCGCAAACATCTTCTACAACTTTATCCTCAAGACCTAAAACAGCAGCCATAGTACTTGGTTGTAACTCGCATGCTTTTTGCATAGCTTGAGCACGTTGCGATACTAATTTTAAACCATCCTCAAAGCTTAAAGCTCCAGCAGCTACTAATGCCGAGAATTCTCCTAGACTATGTCCTGCAACCATTTCTGGTTTAAAACTATCACCTAAAGTTTTAGCTAAGATTACAGAGTGTAAAAATATAGCAGGTTGCGTAACCTTGGTTTCTTTTAGTTGGTCTGCAGTACCTTCAAACATAACATCTGTAATGTTAAAACCTAATATGGCATTAGCATCTTCAAATAAATGTTGTGCTTCAGGTGAGTTTTCGTATAAATCAAGACCCATTCCTGTAAATTGGGCACCTTGACCTGGAAATATATATGCTTTCATTGCTTTCTTATTTAAGTAGCGAAAATAAGAATAATATCTGTATATGTAGCATGTCAGATATTAAGATTTACTTAAGGTTTAACCTTAGTAATTAAGGTTGTATCGCTATTAATGACTATAATTAAAGTCTAATTAAATTAAAGGTTTCCTGTTGCAGCTTCTGCACAACGCTCACCATCCATAGCAGCACTAATAATTCCGCCAGCATATCCACCACCTTCACCACATGGAAATAAATTTGTGATTTCTGGATGTGCTAAATTTTCAGTTCTTGGTATACTAACAGGAGATGAGGTACGTGATTCTACACCAATTATATTAGCTTCTTCAGTATAATAACCTTTCATTTTATCACCAAAAGCTTTAAAGCCTTTTCTTAAAGACGCTCCAATTAATTTAGGAAATAAACTATGTAGTGGTGCACTTTTTAAACCTGGTTGATAAGACGTTTCATTTAAAGTATTAGATAGCTTTCCTTCTACAAAATCGGTCATGCGTTGTGCTGGTGCAACTTGGCTGCGTCCTCCTGAAGTAAAGGCTAGTTTTTCTAAATCCTTTTGAAATTCTAAAGCTTTTAAAGCTCCAAATTGTTCGTATTTTTTAAGATCACGTTCTGCATTAATTTCTACAACTATTCCAGAATTTGCAAATTTATTATTTCGTCTAGAAGGTGACATTCCGTTAACAACAACTTCTCCGTTGGCTGTTGCTGCAGGTACTATAAATCCTCCTGGACACATGCAAAAACTGTAAACACCACGACCGTTAACTTGTTGCACCAAACTATAGGATGCTGCAGGTAATAATTCTGGTCTTGGTCCTTCACAGTGGTATTGTATGCTGTCTATAATATGTTGTGGATGTTCTGCTCTGACACCCATTGCAAAAGATTTTGCTTCGATTGCAATATTTTTATCGTGTAATAATTGAAAAATATCACGAGCAGAATGTCCTGTGGCTAAAATTACTTTGTCTGTAATTAACTCTTCTCCATTTTGAAGTTGAATAGCTTCAATTTTGTTATTCTTTATTGAAAAATCAGTAACACGAGTGTTAAAATGAATTTCGCCACCAAATTTTATTATGTTTTCTCTTATGTTTTGAACCACTTTAGGAAGTTTATTGGTCCCAATATGTGGATGGGCATCAACCAAAATTTGATCTGTTGCACCATGATATACAAGGTTTTCAAAAATACGACGTACATCACCTCGCTTTAAGCTTCGTGTATATAATTTACCATCACTATAGGTTCCTGCTCCACCTTCTCCAAAACAATAATTAGAATCTTCATTTACAAAATGGTCTTGATTAATTGCTTTTAGGTCACGACGTCTGTCTTTTACATTGGCACCACGCTCTAAAACAATTGGTTTAAACCCTAATTCTATACAGCGCAAAGCTGCCCACATACCAGCTGGACCAAATCCAATAATATGAATTGGTTTTGCTTTAGATACATCTTTATAGTTAAACGTATAATCTGAAGTTTCTGGAACAGGCTCTTTAATGTAAACTGATACTTTGTAATTTAAAATTATTTTAGGTTTTCTAGCATCAATTGATTTTCTTAATACTTTAATACCAGTTATGTCATCTCTAGACATGGATAACCATTCTGCGGATTTTTTAATTAAAATATCAGGAATCTCTTCTTCTTTTAAAGAAACACGAAGTTGAATGTCTTTTACCATGTTGCAAAATTAACAAAAATTAAAAGATAAGATTCAAGTATTTTAATTTATGATGCTATATTAATCCACCATTAGCACCAATGACTTGTCCTGATATCCATTTAGAATCGTCACTAGCTAAAAACAGGACTACTTTAGCAATGTCAATTGGTTTTGCTAATCTATTAAAAGCATTCATGCTGCTTAATTTATCAATAAACTCTTGAGATTTTCCATTTAAAAATAAATCCGTTTCAGTAGCTCCAGGTGCAATTGCGTTTACAGATATACCACGCCCAATTTCTTTTGAAAAAACTCTAGTCATTTGTTCAACTGCTGCTTTGGAAGCAGAATATAATGCATATGTTGGAAACATTAATTTGACAGTGCTTGATGATACATTTATTATAATACCATTATCTGCCAATTTAGCATCTGCTTCTTGTAAGGTATTAAATACACCCTTAACGTTTACATCAAATTGCTTTGTAAAATCATCTTGACTGTTGTCCTTTATTTTTTTAGAAATCATAACCCCAGCATTATTAATTAAAACATCAATTTTGCCATAATGTGATAAGGTTTGATCAAATAAATTAATGACATCTTTTTTGTTACTAACGTCTGCTTTTATAGCTATAGCATTACCACCATTGTCTATTATACTTTTAACTGTAGCCTCTGCGTCTGCTTTGCTATTGGAATGATTTACAACTATATTTGCTCCATTTTTTGCCAATAATTCAGCTATTTCTTTTCCAATTCCTCTAGAAGAACCGGTTACAATAATTACTTTGTTTTGTAATGTCATAGTATTTAGTTTTAAGTGTTGTGTTTATTTTAAAGCTATTAATTGCTCAGTAATTAAAGCTAAATTTGATGCTACTATATCTGGTTTATCTGCTAACGGATATAATTGTGCACCAGGTCTGCTAATAAATGCGCCTCTCCAATTAGCCCATAATGCACCTGCGATATCCCATCCATGCGCAGCAACTAAGAGGCATTCTTCAGGTTTAATTTTCATTTTTCTTGCTGCCCAGATATAGGTGTCGGTGTGTGGCTTAAATTTGCCAATATCCTCTACACTTAATCTTTCGTCAAAATATTCTAATAAACCTGAGTTTTTAAATTGTGTTTCCACACCTTTATTAGACGAGTTGGTAAATGATACTAGTTTGTAACCTGCATCTTTTAGCTTTTGTAAGCTAGCTTTTACTTCAGTATGTGCTGGCAATGATCTAATAGGACCTAAAATAGCTTCCTTTGCATCCGCTTCACTTAATGTTATATCATTATTTGCTGCTACCATTTGTAATGCTGCTGCACCTATAATACCAAAGTCATTATATTGGTTACCAACTGTACTTACCAAAGAATATTGTAACATGGTAGTAAACCATAGTGGTAATAAATCTTTCCTACCACCTAGTATTTTGCCAACATTATCTTTCATTGCTGTTAGGTCTAATAATGTTTCATTAACATCAAAAAACAAGACCTTAGGTCGAGTTGTAATAATATTATTAGGTTTTGTGTTATCAGTTGAGGTACTAAAAGCTAAATGCGGTGCTATTATACTAGCTAATGCAGCTTTTTTGATAAAATCTCTTCTTTTGTTTAGTTCTTTCTTCATATTATAATTATTTAAAACATTCTAATCGGTATGTTTTTGTTTAAAAAAAAAATTACACTTTTATTTGCTGAAGGTATAGTGATAAACCTGTAATGTACTCGTCTAGAATAGCATCATTATCATATAGTTTTCTTATACCACGAATTCCTTCAAATGCACTTATTAAATAGACAGCAATAGCATTACTTGATAGTTTAGGATTAATTGTATTTTCGGATTGACCTCTTTCAATTAATTTAATTAGCGCAGTTTTCCAAGTATCTATTATGCGTCTTAAAGCTAATTGATATGCTATTTCTAAATCTCCAACTTCATTTATAAAATTATTCATTGGACACCCATGTTGCTTATCGTAAACCGGAAAAGATTTTAATCGGTCTAAAAAAGTTGTTTCTAAAATCTGAATAGCATTTCCGGATTGATGTAAAGGGTCAATCATTCCTGTAACTACTCTTTTTTGAACCTTTAAACTAATGACCGCTAGACCAAGTTCTTTTTTGTTTTTATAATGATGATAAAATGCACCTTTAGTTAACTTGGTTGCTTTCATTATTTTATCCACGCTAGTTGTTTTAAACCCATTTTCGTAAAATAGTTTAAAAGAGGTGTCTAGAATAACCTGTTTAGTAAGGTCAGATTTTTGATTTTGCAACATATAGCAAATGTATACCTAAAAGATACTAGTTGGTATGTTTTTGGTGTTAAACTTAAATTAAATGTAAAATAAAAGTTTATTGTTGATGAAATTTAAATTGAATTACTTTTTTTGATAGGTTAAAAATGAAAATTCAAAATCATGATTTTCATCTTTTTTATGAAAGGTGTTAGCGGTTTCTTTCCATTTTGTCATGTCAATTTCAGGAAAAAAGGTGTCTGCATCAAAATTAGAATGTACACGAGTTAATTCAATTTTGGATGCATAAGGCATGGCTAGTTTATAAATTTCTCCTCCACCAATTATAAAGGGTTGCGAATCATTTTTAGCTAAGTTAATTGCTTCTTCTATACTACCAACAACTATAACACCTTCAGGTGCTTTATAATTAGATTGCCTAGATATTACTATATGAGTACGATTTGGTAGTGGCTTTGGAAAGCTCTCAAACGTTTTGCGACCCATAATAATATAGTGACCAGAAGTTAAGGCTTTAAAACGTTTTAAATCGTCGCGTAAATGCCATATTAGGTCGTTGTTTTTACCAATTTCATTATTTTCGCCAGCAGCAACAATCATGGTTAGATTGTTTACAGCTTTAGTTTGTTGTTTATTAAAAACTTCGCTTTTAGCAATGGTTAGATCTTCTTTTTCAACTTGTAGTTTAAGTTTTTCTATTCTAACGTTTTGTTTATTTACAAGTTTGGCTAACTGTTGATCTTCCCATGCTTTCCCCATAAATTTAGAGGTTACAAACACATTAAATACATGATATAAAAAGATAAAAAACCAAGCCATTATGGCAAATACAAACCAATTAATGTCAAAAAACTTAGTGTCTTTGCCAATGCCTAAAACTGTATTAGCAACTATTAAAAAAACTGCTCCAATTAAGAAAATTACAAAATGAACGTATAATCGCTTTTTTTGCTTAATCCTGCGTTGTGCATTTTTTATTAATTCTAACTGTTCTTTATCTATTTGCGGTTTTTCTTTTTTCTTTAATCCAAACATAGCTAACTATTATAATGTAAAGTTAATGATTTTATGATATTTGATTTTGTAAATTTTAAACGAAATCGATTTAGTTTGATTGTCAGTTGTTTACAGTTGTTTTTGTGCTGATATTATTAACAATTTAGTACACTTAATTTAATGAAAATGATGATTTTAAGCGTTAATTTTAATAATCTCATAAAAGTTTAAAATTAATTAATTTTTATGTTGATGACTGAAAAAATCTTATCTAATTTTAAAGCTTTAAAACATTAATATTATGGCTATTAAGAAACAATTTTTGAAAAGTAAACCAATTTGTAAAGTCACTTTTACTGTTCCAGCAGCAGGAGCAAAGGAAGTTACTGTTGCAGGTAATTGGAATGAATGGAATACTGCAGCCGAACCATTAAAAAAGTTAAAAAACGGAACATTTAAAGGGACTGTAAATCTAGAAGCTGGTCAGGCTTACGAGTTTAAATATGTTGTTGATGGACAATGGGAAAACGAAGTCGAGGCAGACGCTTATGTATGGAGTGATTATGCAGCCACAGATAATAGTGTTATAAAGTTATAAGGCTTTAAAATGCTAAAATTGGTCAACAGTTATTCCTTTCTTTTTTTACGTTTAAGCCTTTTACGTTCTTTTCTTTGAGCAGCTGTTTCTGCAATATTAAAGGTTATTGGTAAACCGTAAGGAACGTTTACTGCCTTACCTTTTTGCATTCCTGGTGATTCTAGCTGAGGTAAAAGTTTTATTACTCTTCTGGCTTCTTTTTCTAAAGCAGGATGTGGCGCTCTGGTTAGGATGTTTACAACTTTGGCTTCTTTGTCTATCTTAAAACCAACATATATTCTTATAACTCCAGAAGGCAAATTAAGTGTAGATGCTAAGTTAGTATTAAAATTTTGTAGCACATGTCTGCTAATAGCATTGCTCATACATTTTCTTGCTGCTTCTTGGGGTAAACTAGGAGCGCAACCTGGATATACAGGAACTTGTTCTACTAGAGAAAACGGAACATCTTTAGGTATGTAGTTTTTTATTGGTATAATGGTACTATCTGCTCTATTAATTTTAAAACCCAAGAGTAAGTTTTTATAATCTGCAACTCCATTATCATATTTGTCTAATACAGGTAAAACTTTAGGAAAACTATCCTCAAGATAATTTAATTCATTTTTTAAACTGTCCATATAAATATGAAATCCAGACATTTTTTTTATTAAATCTCCTTCTTCGTTAAAAAATAAATTGGCAGATATGTCTAGTGTATCTTTTTTTGAATAATGGATTATTTTAGTTTTTATACTTTTTGTTAATGAAGAATCTATGAATTGTAAAACCTTATCTTCAAAACATAACTCTAAATCCTCTGCACTCTGGCAACCAGGAAATATTGCTTTTTCGCGATTATATTCAGGTTTAGATTGGCTAAATGCAAAACTTGAAAATAAAAATAAACATATATAGATATATTTCATTTGATAAATTTATACAGCTACAGCACCTTTTATGTGTGGATGTGGATTATAATTTTCTAAGGTGAAATCTTCAAATTTAAATTCAAAAATATTTTTAACATCAGGGTTGATTTTCATTGTTGGCAATGGTCTAATGTCTCTAGAAAGTTGTAATTCTAATTGTTCAAAATGATTGCTATAAATATGTGCATCTCCAAAGGTGTGTATAAAATCACCTGCTTTATAACCACAAACTTGAGCCATCATCATAGTAAATAATGCATATGATGCAATATTAAAAGGAACACCTAAAAAAGTATCAGCACTGCGTTGGTATAATTGACACGAAAGTTTACCATCTGCTACATAAAACTGAAAAAAAGCATGACAAGGTGGTAATGCAGCTTTACCATTGGCAACGTTTTCTGAAAAACTTTTTGAGTTGTCTGGCAATACTGAAGGATTCCATGCCGAGACTAACATACGTCTACTATCTGGATTGTTTTTTAAGCTATGTATAACATCTTTAATTTGGTCTATTTCATCACTATTCCAATTTCTCCATTGGTGTCCATAAACAGGTCCTAAATCTCCGTTCTCATCTGCCCAATCATTCCAGATTTTGACTCCGTTTTCAGTTAAATACTTAATGTTTGTATCGCCTTTTAAAAACCATAATAATTCATATATAATGGATTTTAAATGTAATTTTTTAGTGGTTACCATTGGAAAACCTTCACTTAAATCAAAACGCATTTGATAACCAAAAACACTTTTTGTTCCTGTTCCTGTACGATCTCCTTTTTCGTTTCCGTGTTCTAAAATATGTTGTACTAGGTCGTGGTATTGTTTCATTTATATTGATTTTTCAAGAATTTAAAAGTATAAAAAAGGGTTAACATTAAAATGTCAACCCTAAAATATATATAAAAAGTTATTAACTGTCTATCCGATAATCATACCAGCAATTGTAGCAGAAATTAGTGAGGCTATAGTACCACCCAATAATGCTTTCATTCCAAATTTAGATAACGTTTTACGTTGTCCTGGAGCTAATGATCCAATACCACCAATTTGAATTCCAATAGATGCAAAGTTAGCGAAACCACAAAGCATATACGTTGCCATAATTATAGATTTCTCGTAAGTTAAGTGTGTTGCTTGGGCAACGTCTTTAAGTTCTGCTAGTTGGATGTATCCAACAAACTCACTTGCTGCTAATTTAATACCTAATAACTGTCCCATAAGTGCCATATCTGTTTGTGCAACACCAATTAACCACATTAAAGGTGCAAATATGTAACCCAAAATAAGCTCTAGTGATAAGGCAGTATAGCTTGTATTATGTTCAATCCATTCGTTTAAAGAAGTAACATCTCCTACCCATCCAAGGATTCCGTTAACCATTGCAATAAATGCAACAAAAACTAGTAGCATGGCACCAACATTAACAGCTAATTTTAATCCTTCAGTCGTTCCGTTTGCTATAGCATCTAAAATGTTTGATCCTATTTTATCTTGTGACACTTCAACGTCAGTGTTTACCTCTTCTGTTTGTGGAAATAGTATTTTTGAGATTACTATCGCTCCAGGAGCTGCCATTACAGATGCTGCTAATAAGTGCTTAGCATAAAATAATCTTAAAGCTTCATCATCTCCTCCTAAAAAGCCTATGTAGGCAGCAAGTACTGCTCCTGCAACTGTTGCCATACCACCAATCACAACTAATAGCATTTCTGATTTAGTCATTTTTTCTAGGTATGCCTTAATAAGTAAAGGTGCTTCTGTTTGACCTAAAAAGATATTTCCTGCTACACTTAAGCTTTCTGCACCAGATATTTTAAGTGCTTTAGATAATAGCCAAGCCATAGCTTTTACTACACGTTGGATAATTCCTAAATAAAATAATAAAGACGTTAATGCAGAGAAGAATATAATAGTTGGTAAAACTTGAAAAGCAAAAATAAATCCAAAGGTATCCATATCTACCACTAAGCCTTCAAATAGAAATTTACTTCCTGCTCTAGTAAAATCTAATACACTTATAAATAAACCACCAACAAACTCGAAAGCAGTTTTAATAAATTCAACTTTTAAAACACCAATAGCAATTAATAGTTGGAAGGCTAAACCTATTCCAACAATCTTCCAATCGATTGCTTTACGGTTACTACTAAATAAAAACGAGATAAAAATTAGGGCTACCATACCTAAGGCACCACGCCATAAACTATTAAACGAAAATCCTTCGCTTGGTATAATTTTATTGGCTTCTGATACTGCTAGCTGAGCAGCTGTTTTTTCTTTTATTTTAAAAGAATAAACGTTTTGTTTTTCTTTGAATACTAATGTAGAGTCTGTTAATGTTTGTACTTTAAGTCGTTTAGTTACATCTGCTGGTGTATCGTAATAAAAAACTAATACATTATTTTGAAATAGATAATCTCCCGTTTGATTATTGTGTGTAAATGCGCCTTCTTTTAAAGTAAGTATGTCATTAGCTAAAAGGTTAATACTTGTGGAGTCTAGTTTTGTTTTGCTTGCCTCGAGTTGCCAATCTTTTTCAATGTCTTGGGCAAAAATAGACGTAATACTTATTAGGGTCGCTACAATAGCAAGTGCAAAATGTTTCATTGTAAAGTGATTATCGTTTAGAGATTTCGTCTCTTATTTTAGCTGCTTTTTCGTAATCTTCGTTAGTTACAGCTTCGTCTAGAAGGTTGTGTAATTCTTCTACTGTTTTGGAAATATAATCGTCTTGAGAAGGTTCCATCTCTAATTCCTCGTTAATAATATCTTCAATTAAGATATTATCTGGATCCTCTTCTTTTGTTGGATCTACTTTTAAATAGATTCCTGCCTTATCTAATATGTTTTTATAAGTAAAAATAGGAGCATCAAAACGTAAAGCTAAGGCTATAGCGTCACTAGTTCTAGCATCTATAATTTCTTCAATATTATCGCGTTCGCAAATTAAAGAAGAATAGAAAACACCATCTACCAATTTATGTATAATGACTTGTTTGACTACAATATCAAAGCGGTCAGCAAAGTTTTTAAATAAATCGTGAGTTAATGGTCTTGGAGGTCTTATTTCTTTTTCTAAAGCTATAGCAATGGATTGCGCCTCAAAAGCACCAATGACAATTGGTAGTTTTCGGTCGCCATCTAATTCGTTTAAAATTAGTGCGTAAGCGCCATTTTGTGTTTGGCTATACGATATGCCTTTTATATTTAATCGGACTAAACTCATAGTATTTAAAAAGCAAAGAACTGCTTAAATTAGGACTTTACCAAACTGCACTAGGCAGTTTTTGTACATAATTTAAACAGTCCTTTGTTAATAGAACTTAAATTTATAAAAAATTATGCGTTTGCTGCTTTAAACGCTTTTAATTTTTCAATAAGTTGTGGTATAACTTCAAAAGCATCTCCAACAACACCATAATCTGCTGCTTTAAAGAAAGGCGCTTCTGGATCTGTGTTAACAACTACTTTTACTTTAGAGGCATTAATACCTGCTAAATGCTGTATAGCTCCAGATATTCCGATAGCAATGTATAAGTTAGAAGCTACAGGTTTTCCTGTTTGTCCAACGTGCTCACTATGAGGTCTCCAACCTAAGTCAGATACTGGTTTAGAGCATGCTGTTGCTGCACCTAAAACATCTGCTAACTCTTCAATCATTCCCCAGTTTTCTGGTCCTTTCATTCCACGACCTGCAGATACTACTATTTCTGCATCAGCAATTGTAACTTTATCTGTTGCTTTGTCTACAGACTCTACATTTACACCTGAATTTGGTAAGCTAGGCGAAAAATCTTCAGCAGCAGCTGCACCATTATTTTCTACTAATCCGTAAGAATTGTTAGAGACTCCAACAATTTTAACATCTGTATCTATTGTTGTTAAGTTGAATGCTTTATTTGTAAAAGCAGTACGTTTAACTGTAAAAGGAGCTGTTGAGGTTGGTACTTCCATTACATTGGATGCGTAACCTGCTTCTAAACCTACAGATAATATTGGTGCTAAATATTTGCTATCTGCACTTTGACTTAATATTACGACCTTAGTCCCTTCGTTTTTTGCTGCTTGTGCAATTGCCGAAGCGTATGATTTTGCATTAAAGTTTTTTAAAGCATCATCAGATACTTTTAATACTTTATCTACTCCGTATTTTCCTAATTCTGAAACATCATTGGCGTTAACTGCAACTGCTGTAACTGTCGTACCTAATTGGTCAGCGACTGCTTTGGCGTAAGAAGCAACTTCAAAAGCTGTTTTTTTAAAGGTTCCGTTTTCTGATTCTGTATATACTAAAACTGACATGTTTTTTTTGTTTTAAGATTAATTACTAATTAAATGACTTTAGCTTCGTTATGAAGTAAGTTAATTAATTCATCTAAATTATCTGGCGACACTAACGTTACAGCACCTTTTGGAGCTGGTTTTTCAAACTTAACAGACGCTGTTTCTACTGATGCACCTATTGGTTCTAAAACATTTAATGGTTTTTGACGTGCTTGCATAATACCTCTCATATTTGGTATACGTAAATCACTCTCTTCAACTAATCCTTTTTGACCACCAATTACTAAAGGTAGTGCAGTAGATACGCTTTCTTTACCACCATCAATTTCTCTAACAGCTTTAGCGTTAGTACCATCTAATTCCAAACTAATACAATTAGTTACAAAATTAGCATCAACCATTTCTGCAATCATACCAGGTACCATACCTCCATTATAATCAATAGACTCACGACCAGCAATTACTAAATCATAACCACCATCTTTTACAACTTTAGCAATTTCTTTAGCGACTTGGTAACCATCTTTAGCTTCAGTATTCACTCTAATTGCTGAGTCTGCACCAATAGCTAATGCTTTACGTAATGTAGGTTCTGTTTCAGGACCTCCAACATTAATAACATCTACAGATGCACCTTGTTTTTCTTTAAACCACATGGCACGTGTTAAACCAAATTCGTCATTTGGATTAATTACAAATTGTACTCCAGTTGTGTCAAATTTTGAATCTCCATCTGTAAAATTAATTTTTGATGTCGTATCTGGTACATGACTAATACACACTAAAATTTTCATATTTTTTTGTTTTTTATGAGTTCTGTTACGTTAGATGTAATCAACTATAACGATATAGTACGTCTAACCTTAATTTTATTTTTGAACAAATTTAGGCATAAAAAATGCGCTTAAATCTTACGGTTACGAAGATAATTATTTTATTTTGAAAAAATACTATGCATGCATAGTAAATTTTAAATAATTCTTTAGTCTAAAGTTTTTCATTTATTGTTATTTTTGCTTTTCAAATTATTAATTAGATGAAGACAATTCAATTTAGAGAAGCTATTTGCGAAGCCATGAGCGAAGAAATGCGTAGAGATGAGAGCATTTTTTTAATGGGAGAAGAAGTAGCAGAATATAATGGTGCTTATAAAGCGTCAAAAGGGATGTTAGATGAGTTTGGTGCAAAACGTGTTATTGATACACCAATTGCAGAACTTGGTTTTGCAGGTATCGCTATTGGGTCTACCATGACAGGTAACAGACCAATCGTAGAATACATGACGTTTAACTTTTCGTTAGTTGGTATTGACCAAATAATTAATAATGCAGCTAAAATTAGACAAATGTCTGGAGGTCAATTTAATTGTCCAATAGTATTTAGAGGTCCAACAGCAAGTGCAGGACAATTAGCAGCAACACACTCTCAAGCTTTTGAAAACTGGTTTGCAAACACACCAGGTTTAAAAGTTGTAGTGCCATCAAATCCATATGATGCTAAAGGGTTATTAAAATCTGCTATTCGTGATAACGATCCTGTGATCTTTATGGAAAGCGAGCAAATGTATGGTGATAAAGGTGAAGTGCCAGAAGGAGAATACACAATACCATTAGGTGTTGCCGAAATAAAAAGAGAAGGTACAGATGTAACAATCGTATCTTTTGGTAAGATTATTAAAGAAGCTTATATCGCAGCAGATAAATTAGCTGAAGAAGGTATATCTTGTGAGATTATCGATTTACGTACAGTGCGTCCAATGGATAGAGCAGCCATTTTAAAGTCTGTTAAAAAGACTAATCGTTTAATTGTTTTAGAAGAAGCTTGGCCTTTTGGTAACGTAGCGACAGAAATTACATATTTAGTACAAAGCGAAGCATTTGACTATTTAGATGCACCAGTTATAAAAATTAATACAGCAGATACACCTGCACCTTACTCTCCAGTATTGTTAGCAGAGTGGTTACCAGACCATAAAGATGTTATCACAGCTGTTAAAAAGGTAATGTATAAATAAAAAATAGTATTTTAGATTTATCAAAAGCTTCATTAGCATGATTGTTGATGAAGCTTTTTGTATTAAATAACCATATATGAATAGTAAACTTTTTTGCCTCTTTTTTTTATTAGGAAGTCTTTTTGCAATTGCACAAACAAAAGTAAGTGGTGTTGTGTTTGATGAGTATGATCAACCAGTGTCATTTGCAAATGTTATTTTTAAAGGGTCTTCAATTGGTGTTATTACTAATGAAGAAGGACGTTTTTATATGGAAGATAGTAATACTTGGGAAACACTATCTATATCATTTATAAGTTTTGAAACCCAAGAAATTAAACTAACTAAAAAAGTAAATTACGACTTAAAAGTTATTTTAAAAGAAGAAGTTGCAGCTTTAGATGAAGTAGTCATAGTATCTGGTAAGCAATCCAAAAAAAATAATCCAGCGATTGATATCCTTCGAAAAATATGGGCAAATAAACGTAGCAATGGATTAAAAAAGTACAAACAATACCAATACGATAAATACGAAAAAGTAGAATTTGACCTAAATACAATCGATAGCTCATTAATGAAAAGTAAGCTATTTAAAGGTATGGAGTTTGTTTTTGAGCAAGTAGATACCTCTAACGTAACAGGTAAAACGTATTTACCAATGTTTATTAATGAGTCCTCTAGCCAAGTGTATGGTGATAATATTATTAATGAAAAACGCGAAGTATTAAAAGGTAATAAAAACTCAGGATTTAGTAATAATCAAATTATAATAGATTTTGTTGATGACCTATACTCGGATTACGATGTATATGATAACTACTTAAAGTTTTTCGATAAAAGTTTTACAAGTCCAATTTCTAGAACCGGAATTCAGACCTATAATTATGTGCTAGCAGACAGTAGTTTTATAGACAATAAATGGTGTTATAATATTATTTACTATCCAAGACGTAAAAACGAGTTAACCTTTAAAGGAGATTTTTGGGTAGCAGACACCACATTTGCTATCAAAGAAATTAACATGCAAGCCTCTAAAAGCGCAAATATAAACTGGGTTAAAGAGATTTATATAGAACAAGAATTTGAAGTCCTTAACGATTCTGTCTTTCTTATAAAACGAGATTACTTCATGAGTGATTTTGCATTTAATAAAAAAGAAAAATCAAAGGGAATTTACGGTAAGCGTACCACATTATATGATAACTATACGTTTGATCAAGTAAAAGATCCTAAATTTTATAAAGAAAAAGTTTACACCTTTGACCAAGACATCTATAATCAAGATGATAGTTTTTGGGATAAAAACAGAATGGAATCTTTAAGTAAAGACGAAAAAGGTGTTTATGTCATGTTAGACTCATTAAAAAACACCCAAAAGTTTAAACGCCTTTATAATCTTGGAAGCATATTAGCCTCAGGTTATGTCGAGTTTCCAGAGCTTAATTTGGATTATGGACCAATCTTCTCAACCTTTGGTTATAATGAAGTGGAAGGCGTAAGACTAAGAGCAGGTGGACGTACATACTTTGGTCAAAACGATATGTGGCGTATCGAAGGATATACAGCTTACGGATTTAAGGATAATAAATTTAAATATGGATTATCAGGTAAATGGTTACTAGATAAACGTAGTCGATTAATTATATCAGGAGGAAACCGACGTGATGTAGAGCAAATTGGAGCAAGTCTAACAACAAGTACAGATGTTTTAGGTCGAAGTTTAGCCAGTAGCTCAGTAGTTGGAACAGGTACAAACGATAAATTAACAAACATCAATTTAAGTACATTATCAATCGAAGCAGAGCCTTTTAGAAATTTGGTAACACGTGTTAGCGGAAGCTATAGGACTTTAGAGTCAGCATCACCAACCTTTAGTTTAGATTACTTTACAGATGCAACACAAACCACTACAAAGTCGGATCTTAAACAATACGAAACAGCATTTTCTATGTCCTTTTTTCCTAACAGAGAAATGACAGGTTATGGTGTAGAAAGACGAACTAAAAATGATGACTTTGCTAGATTATTTGCACAAGTATCAGTCGGTAATCAAGGGGTTTTAGACAGTGATTTTGATTATACTAAATTACAATTTTCATATACACAACCATGGTCTTTAGGTGGTTTTGGACGATTATACACAACCGTAGAAGCAGGTAAAACTTATGGTGAAGTACCATTAGGTTTATTAAGTGTTGTACCTGGAAATCAAAGTTATTTTTCAATTTATAACACCTTCTCTAATTTAGATTTTTACGAGTTTGTTACAGATGAATATGCAACGTTACATGTTGAGCATAATTTTAATGGACGTCTGTTTTCTCGTATACCATTCTTAAAAAAATATAATTTAAGAGCCATAGTTGGTGCAAGAGGTGTTATTGGAGATGTTAGTCAAGAAAATCGCGATATAAATGCTTCGGGATTAATATATAGAGCGCCAACTAAAGAAGCGTATTACGAGTATAGTGTTGGAGTTGGTAACATCTTTAAAGTACTAAGAATAGATTTTAATTTTAGAGGTAATTACTTAAACGCAGTAACCAACCCAGATGCTAGAAAATTTGGAGTTACTGGAAGCTTTGGCTTTTATTTTTAAATAAATACACAACACGTTTACTGTAAATTGTGCAAGGATAAATATTAATTGTACAGTAATTACTAAAACAAATAATTAGGATAATTTTTAATTATTATAAAAGTTTAGCGGTTGATTTTATATTAACTTAACAATTAAAACCTTAATCGGTATTTTTCGTTTTTTATATTTGTCAAAACCTAAATAATCTTGTACTTTTGCAAGCCGAAAAAGTAAAGCAAAATTTAAATTCCGCTTGACGGAAAACTAAAATAATATTATATGAGTCCATCTGGAAAAAAGACATTTGACGTATTAATTGAAATACCTAAAGGAAGTAGAAACAAGTATGAGTACGATTTTGAATTAAACAAAATTCGTTTTGACCGTATGTTGTTTTCTTCAATGATGTATCCAGGAGATTATGGTTTTATACCAGAAACTTTAGCTTTAGATGGAGATCCGTTAGACGTTTTAGTAATGGGAACAGAGCCTACTTTTCCAATGTGTGTAATGGAAGTAAAACCAATTGGTGTTTTCCATATGGCAGATGAAAAAGGTCCTGATGAAAAAATAATTTGTGTACCAGTTACAGATCCTATTTGGAATAGCTGTAATGATATCGAGGATTTAAATCCACATAGAATAAAAGAAATTACTCACTTTTTTCAAGTGTATAAAGACTTAGAGAAAAAGAAAGTTGATGTTGGTGGATGGGGAGATGCTAAAGAGGCATATGAAATCTTAAACAAATGTGTAGAGCGTTATGAAAATAGCGAGCATAAAACAAATGGAGATTTTACTATCTAATTAGTACATCTAAATTTTAATTAAAACCCTCTCATTGTATAATGAGAGGGTTTTTTGTTTGCAATACTATTTGATTTATCTGTTTTGTAAGTACTTGTGGTTTTGTCGTAATAGTAAATAATAATTTCTGTTTTGTTTTTAAATATTACTATAAATGTAAATTTAATGTTAAAAAATTGCGATGTTAATATTTTAACTTCTGTTTGATTTTGTTACTTTAGCAGTAATTAAAAACTAATCAAACAAACTTATATGGAATCAATGATGATTTATATGCCTATTGCTATGGCAATTTTGGGCTTAATTTACATGGTTATTAAACAATCTTGGGTAATGAAACAAGATGCAGGTGATGGTAAAATGAAAGAGATTTCTGACCATATCTACGAAGGTGCTCTAGCTTTTCTAAACGCAGAATATAGATTGTTGTCAGTTTTTGTGGTTATAGTAAGTGTGCTACTTGCTGTTGTCGCATATTTTGTACCAACTACAAGTTATTTAATTGTAATAGCCTTTGTGTGTGGAGCTGTTTTTTCTGCAGCTGCAGGAAATATAGGTATGAAAATAGCAACTAAAACAAATGTTAGGACTACACAAGCTGCAAGAACAAGTTTACCAAATGCGCTTAAAATTTCATTTGGAGGAGGAACTGTCATGGGATTAGGTGTTGCAGGATTAGCAGTGTTAGGTTTAACGATATTTTTTATAGCATTCTTTCAAATATTTATGGATGGAGCTTGGACTAATACTATGGATATGACTATTGTATTAGAGACTTTGGCTGGTTTTTCATTAGGAGCAGAGTCTATCGCGCTATTCGCAAGAGTTGGTGGAGGGATTTACACTAAAGCTGCAGATGTTGGAGCTGATTTAGTAGGTAAAGTAGAAGCTGGTATACCAGAAGATGATCCACGTAATCCTGCTACTATTGCAGATAATGTTGGTGATAATGTTGGAGACGTTGCTGGTATGGGAGCCGATTTATTTGGATCGTATGTTGCAACTGTTTTAGCAGCAATGGTTTTAGGTAATTATGTAATTAAAGATATGGGTGGAGCAATCACTGATGCTTTTGGAGGTATTGGTCCTATTCTACTTCCTATGTCTATTGCAGGAGTGGGAATAATAATTTCTATAATTGGAACGCTATTAGTTAAAATTAGTAGTAATGACGCTAAAGAGTCACAAGTAATGGGAGCTTTGAATCTTGGAAACTGGATGTCTATTGGTTTAGTTGCTGCTGCATGTTATGGATTAGTGACTTGGATGCTACCAGAAACAATGCAAATGAACTTTTTTGGAGAAGGTCTCCAAGATATTTCTAGCATAAGAGTGTTTTATGCAACTTTAGTGGGTCTATTTGTAGGAGCAGTAATTTCTTCGGTAACCGAATATTATACAGGATTAGGTAAAAAGCCAATTTTAAAAATAGTACAACAGTCTAGTACAGGAGCAGGAACAAATATTATTGCAGGTTTAGCAACAGGTATGATATCTACATTTCCTTCAGTATTACTATTTGCAGGAGCAATATGGGCATCGTACGCATTGGCAGGATTTTATGGTGTTGCTTTAGCAGCCTCTGCAATGATGGCAACTACTGCAATGCAATTAGCAATTGATGCGTTTGGACCAATATCTGATAATGCAGGAGGTATTGCCGAAATGAGTGAGCAAGAACCAATTGTAAGAGAACGTACAGATATACTAGACTCGGTTGGAAACACAACTGCAGCAACAGGTAAAGGTTTTGCTATTGCGTCTGCAGCATTAACATCATTAGCCTTATTTGCTGCTTATGTCACATTTACAGGTATTGACGGAATTAATATTTTTAAAGCACCAGTTTTAGCAATGTTATTTGTAGGAGGAATGGTGCCTGTAGTTTTTTCTGCATTGGCAATGAATGCTGTAGGAAAAGCAGCTATGGAAATGGTTGAAGAAGTGCGTAGACAATTTAGAGATATTCCAGGTATAATGGAAGGTACTGGTAAGCCAGAATACGATAAGTGTGTTGCTATTTCAACCAAAGCATCTTTAAAAGAAATGATGTTACCAGGATTATTAACCATTGGGTTTCCTTTGGTAATTGCTTTTGTTCCTATGATTTTTGGAATGAAACATTTAGCAATTGCTGAAATGCTAGGAGGTTACATGGCTGGTGTTACTGTAAGTGGTGTGCTTTGGGCTATTTTTCAGAATAATGCTGGAGGCGCATGGGATAATGCAAAAAAATCTTTTGAAGCAGGTGTCGAAATTAATGGTGAGATGACTTTTAAAGGGAGTGATGCACATAAAGCAGCAGTAACAGGAGATACTGTTGGAGATCCATTTAAAGATACTTCTGGACCATCAATGAATATTTTAATTAAGTTAACCTGTTTAATTGGTTTAGTAATTGCACCAATTTTAGGAGGTCATACCGAAACTGGAGTAGCTAATACAGACCAAGTAACTATTGAAAAAGAAATGATAGTTAACGATAATATTGCTGAGGCAACAATAACTTATTCTGTAATTATTGATGGAGAAGAGGTTGTTAAACAAGAACGCTTTAGAGGAAGTAAGGAAGATGTAGATGCTAAATTAAGAGACTTTGAAGCGTCTAATAACGTAGCGACTGAACAAAACAAAAAAACAATTAAAAAAATTGATGTCAAAAAAGGGTAATCCTTTATAAGAAATTTAAATTTTAAACCTGCTAATGACTTTAGCAGGTTTTCTTTATATTATATTTGATGTGATGAGTTGGTTTAAGAAAGATCCTTTGCAAATTATTTCATTTTTAAGTTATGGTACATCTAAGCGATTATACCATCGTGGTCGTGCGTTGGAAGATGAAACTATTGATTTAGAACAAAAAAGCTTACTAGCTTTAGTTTTAAATACATGGAAAAGATTTGAAACAGACGAGGTTAAAAAGACAAAGCTAAAAATAACATTGCCTAATAATAAAGTCATTTATACCAAGACAGATAAAGATGGTTATTATAAAATAGATAGAGCAATTGAGGATGTTGAGGTATTCATAAATACTGAAGGTTGGTTAAATATTGAAGTCGCCTATGATGATGCTACCCTAAAGCGAAACATACAAAATCAAAATAAGTTTCCTGCGCAAATACTTATCCCTAATTTAAATTCTGATTTTGGAATTATTAGTGATATTGATGACACTATATTGCATACAGGAGTGGTTTCTATATTAAAATGGCGTGTATTATATAATACTTTTTTTAAGCATGCTCAAAATAGAATACCACTTGAAGGCGCTGCTGAGTTTTATCATTTATTGCATAAAGGACCAAATGGAGATAAGACTAATCCTATATTTTATGTTAGTCATAGTCCATGGAATTTGTATCGCTACTTAGAGTTTTTTCTCAAAAAAAATAATTTCCCAAAAGGCCCTATTTTACTTAGAAGTTTCAGAACTATTTTTAAGAAAAAGTCATCTACTTGTAAGCCAGCAAAACAGTTAGAAATACAAAACATATTAAAGACATATCCCGATTTTACTTTTATATTAATAGGTGATAGTGGAGAGCATGATCCAGATATTTATCTAGAGATTGTTAATACTTTTCCCAATCGTATTAAAGCGGTTTATTTAAGAAGTGTAAACGATAATAAAAAAATTAAAAGAGTAAAAAGTTTACTTAACGCTTATAATACAACGCCTGTTTTATTAGTTAATTCTAGCAAGGACGCTATAATACATGCTAGAACAAATGGATTTATTAAGTAGTTACCCTTTTTAGTCATAAAAAAAAGGTCACATAATTATGTAACCTTTTTTATATTTAAACTGTTTTTTAAACAAGTTAAGTTACTCTAAAATAACCCATTTATTTCAGCATCAATTTTATTAATTATAGTTCCTAAATCTTCAGGATTAGCAACAAAGTCCATATTATCTACATCAATTACTAATAAATTACCTTTAGTATATCCATGGATCCAAGCTTCATAACGTTCGTTTAATCTACTTAAATAGTCAATACTAATTGAGTTTTCGTAATCACGACCACGTTTATGTATTTGAGATACTAGATTTGGGATAGAGCTACGTAAGTAAATCAATAAATCTGGACCTTCAACAAAACCTTCCATTAAATCAAATAACGATTTATAGTTTTCAAAATCACGATTGGTCATTAAACCCATTGCATGTAAATTAGGAGCAAAAATGTGCGCATCCTCATATATTGTTCTATCCTGAATAATATCTCTTCCGCTTTCGCGAATTTGTGATACTTGTCTAAAACGACTATTCAAAAAGTAAACCTGTAGGTTAAAACTCCAACGCTCCATTTGATTGTAAAAATCGTCAAGGTAAGGGTTGTCTACAACGTCCTCTAATTGAGCCTCCCAGTTAAAGTGTTTGGCTAATAATTTAGTAAGCGTCGTTTTTCCTGCGCCTATATTTCCTGCTATGGCAACGTGCATAGTTAGTCTGTTTTAAGTTGGTATTGATAAAGTAATTTGCGAGTGTAAATATACAGGATTTGATTGGTTACAAAAAACTGACTTATTAACATATTTGGTATATCGATCGCACTTATAGTTTTTGTTTCGTGGTTATAAAAATTTAATATATTTTCTTTCTCAAGTATTAAATTTTCGTTGTAAGCTTTAATGTTTGTGTAGCTATCATTTTTAAACTTATAAACTAAGCTTCCAAAATAATTATAGCAATACAAGTTGTTTTCGGTAAGAAGCCAACAATAATTATAATTACTAGTCAGGTCTAATACTTTGGAGCTAACCAGAATTGTCTTATAGCGTGTGGTTTTGGTTTGATAATCATACAACTCTAAGTATTGAAAATCTTGATTAAATAACCATATTGTATTGTCAAAACCCGTTGTAATGTGAGAAATATTTTTATAAGGTTGTAACGTGTTAAAGTCTAATTTAGAGACTTCGGCTAATCTATTATCTAATATAATTACAGTGTTTAAGTCACCATAAAACACATTAATTTTTAATGGATTAAAAGTGTGTACAGACGTTATATTGCCTAATTGGATATTGCTGTAATTAATAGTGTGTTTATCCGATTTTTTAAAAAGCACATTATTTTGAACATAATATAGGTTTTCAAAATTATTTTTAGAAATAAAAACATCAGCATTAAGGCTGTCCACTGCTATGTAATTTACAGATATTTTGTCTTGAGCGGACAGTGTTAAGCAGCTGATAAAAAAGAAAAGCACTAGTTGTTTCATGGGTTAACAATGTACAAAAACTAAACCAAACCTGTAACAATTTGTTTGTCAAGTAGACTAATATTTTTATTAGTAACTTTTATCTGTTATAGATTAAACTATCTGTAAAAATAAGAGTCTAAAGTGTAGAATATCAAATAATAAAATTTAAATAAAATGAAATTAAAATCAACTTTTAAAAATCTAGCAACACTGTTAGTATTGATTATTACTTCAAGCGTTTTTGCGCAAGATGCTTTTCAGGGTCAGGCAACTTACATGTCAAAAACGACAATGGATATGGATAATTTTGGTGGTCGTGAGTTAAGTCCAGAGCGAAAAAAAATGATAATGGAGCGTATGAAAACAATGCTTGAAAAAACATTTATTCTAGATTTTAATAAATCAGAATCTACTTATAAAGAAGATGAAGCATTAGAGGCTCCTGGTGGTGGAGGTAGAGGTTTTATGATGGGTGGAATGGCTGCTGGAACAATCTATAAGGATGTAAAAGAAAACGTGCTATTACATGATCAAGAGTTTTTTGGAAAGCAATTTTTAATTAACGATAGTTTAGTAAAATTAGATTGGAAAATGAGTGGCGAGTCTAAGCAGATCGGTAAATACACCGCTTTTAAAGCAACTGCTACTAAAAAAGTAGACGCTGCAGATTGGACAAATATGAGAAGAAGAGGAAATGATGGAGATAAAAAGAAGGACGATAATAAAGAAGTTGCAGAAGTAAAAAAAGATAGCACTAAAACTGATGCACCAAAAGATCCTTTTGATGATATTGAAATTCCAGAAGAAATTGAAGTGACTGCATGGTACACAATGGACATACCAGTTAATAGTGGTCCTGGTGAATATTGGGGACTTCCAGGTTTAATATTAGAGGTTAATGCAGGTAGAACAACTATTTTATGTTCTAAAATTGTTATGAATCCTTCTGATAAAAACGAAATTAAAAAACCAACCAAAGGTAAAGAAGTGACAATGGAAGAATACCAAGACATTGTAAAGAAAAAAATGGAAGAAATGCGCGAGATGTTTAGATCACGTGGTGGAAGAGGTAGAAATTAATTTTTTTCAATAAAAACCAATCAAAAATAACAAATGAAACACTTATTTACAGCACTACTGTTTTTAGTAGTAAGTACCACTTTTGCTCAAGTCAAGTTTGAAGGTGTCGTTAAGGATAGTACAGGATATGGACTAGAGTTAGCTAATGTTGTTGCTATAAACCAAGCAACAAAAACGCTTGAAGCGTATTCTATCACTAATGATAAAGGACGTTATAAATTAAATTTAGATGTTAATTCTTCTTATAGCATTCAGGTTAGTTATATTGGAATGAAACAAATTTCTGAAACCATTCAAACTAAGGAAGCGGATCTTTTTAAAGATTATGTAATGGCTATGGACAATAGTTTGGATGAAATTGAAATCACCTATGAAATGCCTGTAACTATTAGTGGAGATACAATAACCTATAATGCAGATTCTTTTAAAAACGGAACAGAACGTAAACTTGGTGATGTATTAGAGAAAATGCCAGGCGTTGAGGTAAATGATGATGGTGAGGTTGAAATAGAAGGAAAAAAGGTTGGTAAAGTCATGATTGATGGTAAGGAGTTTTTTGATGGTGATACTAAATTAGCTACAAAAAATATTCCTGCAAATGCTATTGATAAAGTGCAAGTTTTAAAGAACTATTCTGAAGTTGGACAGTTAAGTGGTGTGACTAATAATCAAGATAATATTGCTATTAATATTAAATTAAAAGAGGGTAAGAAAAACTTTTGGTTTGGAACAATAACAGCAGGAGGAGGAGATTCTAGTAGTGGCGAGTTGTACTTAGCACAACCTAAATTATTTTACTATAGCCCTAAAAAAAGTATCAACTTTATTGGTGACTTAAACAACATTGGAGAGTTGGCATTATCTAGACGAGATATATTTAATTTTTCCGGTGGTTTCCAACAACCTAGTCAACAAAGCGGAACCAATATTAGCTTAGGAAGCAACGATTTAGGCTTTAGACAACTTCAAAATAATCAAGCTAAAAGTTTAAATACCAAATTTGGTGCAGCTAACTTTAGTTACTCGCCAACAAGTGTTTTGGACGTTAGTGGATTTGCGATTTTTGCTAGTAGCAGAATTGAATTACAAGAAGACAGTCAAGTCTTATATACAGATCAGACATTAGGGATTCCAGATGAAACTACAGCTAGTAATACGCAACAAAAAAGTGATTTAGGACTAGTTAAATTTAGTGCTAAGTATAAACCAAATGCTAATAATCAATTGGATTATGATATACTTGGACGTACCTCTAAGGATCAGCAATTTAACGGAACTTTTTCTAATGTTGTTGGTGCAATTGAGCAATTTGAAGAAACTAATCCGTATAAAATAAATCAAAACCTGAATTATTATTATACCATGGATGAAGATAATATTTTTGCATTATCCGTTCAACATTTATTACAAGATGAAGATCCTTTTTATAATGCACTATTACAAAATGATCCAACAAGTTCGGCAGATCCATTTGATAATACTGCAGTAGGTTTAGGTCTAGATGGTACGCAGGTTTCTTACGATGTAAATCAACAAAAACGTGTTAAGACCAATCAGTTAGATGCTAAGGTTGACTATTGGAATATTTTAAACAAAAAAAGTGATATTAACTTTACTGTTGGTACCATATATAGCAATCAACAGTTTGATTCTAATGTGTTTCAGGCTTTGGATGATGGTAGCGAAGTTGACACCAACACATCAATACCAGGAGTGTCAGATATAAATGATATTAAATATACATTTAGCGATATATATCTTGGTGCGCATTACCGATTTAAAACAGGTAAATTTACTATTAGTCCAGGTTTATCTGCGCATGCTTATAGTGCAGTTAATGATCAATTTAACACAACAACTAAAGATAACTTTTTTAGAGTGCTTCCTGATTTAAATGTACGTGTGCAATTAAAAGGAACTGAAAATTTAAATTTATCATACAAAATGCAAACCCAATTTACAGATGTAAATCAGTTTGCTCAAGGTTTAGTTTTAAATAATTATAACTCGCAGTTTATAGGTAATCCAGAGCTAGAAAGTGCATTATCACATAATATAAACTTAAGCTACTTTAGCTTTAATATGTTTAATTATACTAATGTATTTGCATTTATAAATTATTCTAAGAATATTGATAACATTAGAAACGTATCAGAGTTTCAACCTGGATCAGTTATTAGAACTAGTACACCATATAATTCTGGCTTAGAGGATGAAAGTTTAAGTGCTAGTGGACGTTTTCAGAGACGTTTTGGTAAATTACAAGCCAGTGTAAGAGGTACATTTAATTATTCTAAGTTTAATCAATTTATTAATACTCAAATTTCGGTTAACGAAAATTATAACCAAAGTTACACCACAGAGTTGCGTTCAAACTTCAGAGAAGCACCTAATTTTGAGATACGCTATACGTATGGCTTAAACAACAGTGTTCAAGGAGATAGAACTACTAAAATATATACTAACGCACCAGCTGTTGAGTTTGATGCACTAATATTTAAAAAGTTTACTTTTAAAACAGATTATACTTATAGTCGTCAAACTATTGATGGTAATAGTAATAGTTTTGGATTATGGAATGCTAATTTAGCTTACCGTAAAACTAGTGATAGTAAATGGGAATATGAATTAAAAGCAACTAACTTGTTAGATACAGATTCTAGAATACAGAATAGTAATGGAGCATTTTCAGTTAGCACTAGTGAGTATTTTATACAACCAAGATTTTTAACTGCAAGGTTTATTTATAATCTATAAGTTACATAAAGTCATATTATAAAGCCCTTTAAATTAATGTTTAAAGGGCTTTTGTTTTGGTCTAAGTTATAGTAAATATGTTTAATTATTATTTAGACTTACCACTGATTAATACGATTAGAATCTAACTTAATGAAAATAAAAACTAATATAGTAAAGCCCCAAAGTCCAGAACCTCCATAACTAAAAAAGGGTAGAGGTATACCAATAGTAGGTATTAATCCCATAACCATGCCTATATTAATTAAAAAGTGTAAAAATAAAATAGCTCCTACAGCATAACCATACATCCTGCTAAATTGATTCTTCTGTCTTTCAGCTAAAACTAATATTCTTACAATTAAAAGTAAAAATACAACGACTGTTAAGAAGCTTCCAATAAAACCCCATTCTTCGCCAACTGTACTAAAAATGTAATCTGTGTGTTGTTCTGGTACAAAATTACCAGTTGTACGTGTACCTTCTAAAAAGCCTTTTCCTTTAAATCCACCACTACTAATTGCTTTTTCAGACTCGTTAAGGTTGTAAGCAACGGTCTTCTTCATGCGTTCTAGTTTGTCAGGATCTTTTTCTAAACTTAACCAAACTGTAATACGATCTTTTTGATGATCAGGCAGTATATTTTCATAAAAAAAACGGACAGTAAATGCTAAAGACGTGCATAGTAGTATTACAATTAATGGTTGTATTATTGAAGGTTTCTTTTTTCTTGTAAAATAGTATGTAAGTACTACAATTGCAGTAATTAATAGTGTGCTAATAACTCCAAATTTTAAAGCAAATATGGATAGTAGTATTAATAAAACACCAATAATTAAGTAAATGTGTGGTAATCCCTCTCTATATAAAACAAAGAAAAATGCACCATAAACTATGGCACTTCCAGCATCTGGTTGTAGTAAAACTAAAAGAGCAGGTACAACTATAATAGCAAAGGTTTTTAGTTGATCACTAAATCGCCTTATATCAGTATTTAAATCGCTAACATATTTAGCAACAGCTAACGCAGTAGCAACCTTAGCAAATTCGCCTGGTTGAAAGGTAAATGATCCAATTGGATACCAAGATGTTGCTCCATTTATATTTTTACCAAAAACAAAAAGACCAGCTAAGGATATTAAGGCAATAAAATAAATAATGCTAGAAAACCGCTCGTAAAACTTAGACTCTATGGAGAGTACCAAAACAATTAAAACTATAGATAGTCCTATAAATACTAGTTGTTTACTGTAAAAATGAGAGAAATTTGTAAACTCCAACGCTTCACCAGAATGTGATGCAGAGATTATGTTTACCCAACCAAAAATGACTAGAATAAAAAACAGGAAGATTGTTAACCAATCAAATTTATAATATCTATCAGTTTGCCTCATCTTTTAGTTTAGGTGTCACTTCCTGCAATAAGTCGGCATCTTTTAATGTAGGTGCAGGCACAATTTGCATTTGTGTTTCTCTGTTAATTTTAAAAGGTGCTCCGGATTGTGGTTTAGCATATTCGTTTTCTAGACTATGTGTTAAAATCCAAGTTTCTAAATCTGTTCGTGATATGGTTCCTTTTAAATATTTTTCAATCATTAGACTAGCCATTCTACCAGCAAATCGGCTTCCCCAATACCCATTTTCAACAAAAACAGCAATTGCTATTTTAGGATTGTCTTTTGGTGCAAAAGCAACAAATATGGAGTGATCGGTAAGCTGAGTTTTTACGCCATCAATTTTCGCATAATTTTCCGCAGTCCCAGTTTTCCCGCAAATTTCTATACCTTCCACTTGAAGACTTGCTGCTGTACCCTTGTTGTAAACATCAAACATACCTTGTACAACAGGCTCAAAATGTTTTCTGTCAATGGTAGTATATCTTGGTGTTCTATACTTTTCGTCAATTGGTTCTCCTTCAATTTCTTTAATAATATGAGGCGTTATAAAATAGCCACGATTAGCTATTGCTGCAACCATATTTGCAAGTTGTATAGGTGTTGCTTCGACTTCACCTTGACCAATTGCGTTAGAGGTCATAAAGGTAGAGCTCCATCTATTTTTGCCATACCATTTGTCGTAAAATTTACTGTCAGGAATGCGTCCTTTTCTACCAACAACTAAATCATATCCAAGATAATCACCTAAACCAAAACTTTTAGCATGGTTACTCCATGCGTCCATTCCTGTGGCTGCATTTGGGTATTTTTCTACGATACGTCTGTAGACATTCACAAAATAAGCATTGCAAGATTCGTAGATCCCTAAATTCATATCAACAGGACTTCTATGACTGTGGCATCCATGTAATTTTCTACCGTTATAATAATAACCCATTCTGCAACTAAATTGTTCGGTTGGGTTAACAACACCTTCCTGCAATCCTATAAGTGCGTTAATAACTTTAAAAGGAGAACCTGGTGCGTATTGTGCCTGTAATCCTCTATCAAAAGTTGGATTAGCTATGGAGTCGTTATAAAGTTTTGTAAAGTTTTTTGATCGATCTCTACCGACCAATATATTAGGGTCGTAACTAGGTCCAGACACTAAAGCTAAAATTTCGCCTGTTTTAGGATCTAAGGCAATAATACCTCCTCTTTTATTAGTCATTAATAACTCGCCATAGGCTTGTAAAGTAGCATCAATAGTTATTTTTATGTCTTTACCTGCTTCTGGTAACGTGTCATGGATACCGTCTTGGTAAGGTCCAAGGTTTCTATTAAATCTGTCTTTTTGTATAAATTTAATTCCCTTTTGTCCACGTAAAGTCGTCTCGTAAGAAGCTTCAACACCTTGTTTACCAATTAAGTCTCCAGATTGGTAATAGCTGTCGTTTTGTATGTTTCTATTGTTAACTTCTCCAATGTCTCCTAAAACATTGGCTCCAATAGCTGTTTCGTATTTTCTTAAATTTCTTTTTTGAATATAAAACCCTTCGTACTTGCGCATTTTTTCTTGTAATACAGCATAGTCCTCTTTGGATAAATGCGATACAAATACGTATGGTAATCGTGGCGAATATCTATAAGCTTTATTATATTTTTCAATAAAAGTTTGCTTGTCTATTTTTAAAAGATTGCAAAACTCAATAGTATCTAAAGGTTTAACCTCTCTTGGAATTACCATGACATCGTATGATGGTTGGTTGGATACTAAAAGTTTACCATTTCTGTCATAAACAAAACCACGCTTAGGATAGTCAAAAACTTTTCTAATCGCATTATCTTCGTATAAATTTGTAGAGGTTGCTTTGTATACTTGTAAGTAAAACAAGCGTCCAGTAAAAACAAGGCCTACAATTATTACAGAAAGAAGAAGAAATAATTTTCTCATTTAGATTTTGTGCTAAATATAGAAGTTATCAAAATACATAGCGTTATTGTGAATATACTAGAGAATAACGTGTGTTGAAGGACTAAAATTATTTTTGATATGTTAAATATTTCGAATAAAAAATAAGTAAAATGATGAATAAATGTTAGTATCGTTATATACGTTAGTCTTTGACCAAAATCAATGTTATTAAATTTTAGGGCTTGATGCTCATAAACTGCTCCAAAACTAAACTTTAAAACTGCAGGTCTTATAAAAGCAACTACCAAAGCAGCTGTAGCATTTACTCCACCAGAATCCATAAAAATATCAATTATTAGTCCCATTAAAAAACTAATAAATAAAAACAAAATGCGATTGTTTTTAACAGGATATAAAACGATAAAAAGGATGTAGATGTAAGGGTTTATATAACCTAAAAAGTTTATTTTACTAAATAAAAGTACTTGCAGTAATATAAGAACAACAAATCTTACAGTATGTATAGATAGTAGGTTATTCATTAGATTGAAGTAAATTATTAATTAGTTTTTTATCCTTATTTTCTATCACACTAACATGCTCAAGATTAGTCATGTCATTAAATAATAGTATTTCTACTTCGTAGTAATTTTTGGTAGCATCTAGTTTAAAACCTTCAACTTGACCTACTAAAATTCCTTTAGGAAAAATGGAAGAGCGTCCAGAGGTTATAATAGTATCACCTTTGTTAAGTTTTGCATTTTTCTGAATATCTGATAACTGAATATATCTTGGTGATTTACCATTCCAGCTTAAAGTACCAAACTGACTTGATTTTTTTAACTGACCGCTAATTTTATTAGTCGTGTTTAAAATTGATACTACAGTTGCATATTTACTATTAGTATTACCAATAATGCCAATAATACCTTTAGACGAAATTACCCCTAAATCTGGTTTAATACTGTCTTTACTACCTTTATTGATAGTTAAAAAATTGTTTTGTAACGCGTAGCTATTTTTAATAATCTTTGCGGTTGTAAACTTATATTTAGTGTTGAAGGAGGTTGAGTCTATAAAGGTCTCAGACTTTTCCGCTTGATTATTTAATATAGATCTTAAACGTGTATTTTCCTCATGTAGTTTGTCATTTTCTTCCTTTAAATGAAAATAACTACTAACCGAGTTTCCTATATTATAAACACCACCAGTTACATTATTAGCCGAGTTTATAAACTTACTTTTATGATAAGAATGCGATTGTATTGTCAGTCCTACTGAAACGCAAAGCAACAACAAGAAAAACAAAAACGATTTGTTTCTAAGTATAAAATTTACAATTTGTTGCATTCAGTTTCTGTTACTACTTTATCAATACACTTTTGTATTTCGGAATATTTTTAAGTGTGATTCCTGTACCTCTAACAACAGCACGTAAAGGGTCTTCTGCAATATAAACAGGTAAATCTGTTTTTTGCGACAGACGCTTATCTAAACCACGTAACATAGATCCACCACCAGCAAGATAAATACCAGTATTGTATATATCAGCAGCTAACTCTGGAGGAGTTTGAGATAAAGTCTCCATAACAGCATCCTCAATACGTAAAATGGATTTGTCTAAAGCCTTAGCAATCTCTCTATAACTAATTTGTACTTGCTTAGGTTTACCAGTTAAAAGATCACGTCCTTGAACGCTCATATCCTCTGGCGGAAGGTCTAAATCCTCAGTAGCAGCACCAATTTGTATTTTAATTTTTTCAGCAGTACGCTCTCCAACATATAAGTTATGTTGTGTGCGCATGTAATAAATAATATCGTTAGTAAAAACATCACCTGCAATTTTTACAGATTTGTCACAAACAATACCTCCTAAAGCAATGACTGCAATTTCAGTAGTACCACCACCTATATCCACAATCATATTCCCTTTTGGTTGCATAATATCTACACCAATACCAATAGCAGCAGCCATAGGCTCATGTATTAAGTAAACTTCTTTACCATTTACACGTTCGGCACTTTCTTTTACCGCACGCATTTCTACCTCAGTAATTCCAGACGGAATACAAATAACCATACGTAAAGCAGGCGTAAATAATTTCTTTTTTAACGCAGGAATATTTTTAATAAACAAACTTATCATTTGCTCAGACGCATCAAAATCTGCAATTACACCATCTTTTAAAGGCCTAATAGTTTTAATGTTTTCATGCGTTTTACCTTGCATCATGTTGGCTTCTTGTCCAACAGCAATGATTTTTCCGCTAATACGGTCACGTGCAACTATGGAAGGAGCATCGACAACGACTTTGTCGTTATGAATAATTAAAGTGTTGGCAGTACCTAAATCTATAGCGATTTCTTCTGTCAGGAAATCAAAAAATCCCATGTGTTATTTGTAATTATAAGGCGTTATTAAAAAGATGCAGTAAAAGTAATAAAAGTATGGTAATATAAGGATTTAATACCTTACAAATTTTATTAATCGTCACACAATTAGAAGATACGATAAAAAACAAGTTTTGGACGTTTAACGCTTTCGCGGAAATTGAGCCAAATAGTATAAAAAAAAGCTTCAGTGTTTAAACTGAAGCTTTTAGCTATTTGATATAATTTCGTTTTAAAATAAAACTAATTAATGTTTAAAATGACGTGTACCAGTCATAACCATTGCAATATTATTTTCATTACAATAATCAATGCTTAATTGATCCTTGATAGATCCTCCAGGTTGGATTACACTAGTGATTCCTGCATTACCAGCTATTTCTACACAATCCGGAAACGGAAAAAATGCATCACTAGCCATGACGCTATCTTTTAAATCAAAGTTAAAAGACATAGCTTTGTGTATGGCTTGATTTAGAGCATCAACACGACTAGTTTGACCAGTTCCGCTCGCACATAATTGTCTGTTTTTTACTAAAACAATAGTATTTGATTTTGTGTGCTTACATATTTTTGATGCAAAGATTAAATCATCAATAGCATCGCTAGAAGGTTTGTTATTTGTTACATAAGTTAAATCTTCAATTTGGTCTGTTTTATTATTTTTATCTTGCACTAAAACTCCGTTTAGGCAAGTTCTAACTGTTGTTGGAGCAAAATCAGTGTCTTTTAAAACAAGTAAAATTCTGTTTTTCTTACCTTTTAAAATTGCTTCAGCTTCCGCAGTAAATGAAGGTGCAATTACAACTTCACAAAATAATTTATGAATCTCTGAAGCACAAGCCTCATCAATTTCAGTATTACTAATTAAAACACCACCAAAAGCAGATACTGGATCACCAGCTAATGCATCTAGATACGCATTTAATACTGTGTCACGTTGTGCAAATCCACATGCATTGTTGTGTTTTAGTACTGCAAATGTAGGTTGTTCACCTTTAAATTCTTGAATTAAATTTACTGCAGCATCTACGTCTAAAAGGTTATTATAGCTTAACTCTTTACCATGTAGTTGTGTAAAAAGTGCATCAAAGTCTCCGTAAAAAAATCCTTTTTGGTGTGGGTTTTCTCCGTAACGTAATACTTTACCGTTTGTTTCACTTAATTTTAAAGCAGGAATAGTTTGGTCTGCATTAAAGTAGTTAAATATTGCAGAGTCGTAATGCGATGACACGTTAAATGCTTTGGCAGCAAATGCTTTTCTGTCAGCTTCAGATAAATCCCCTTTTTTCTCAGTAATTAATTCTAAAAATTCAGCATAATCGTCTACAGAAGATACGCAAATGACGTCTGCATAGTTTTTAGCAGCAGCACGAATTAAAGAAATCCCTCCAATATCAATTTTTTCGATAATATCTTGGTTAGAAGCACCAGAAGCTACTGTTTTTTCAAAAGGATATAAATCAACTATAACGACATCTATTTGTGGAATGTCAAAGTCTTTCATTTCTTTAACATCACCATCATGGTTTTGTCTATTTAAAATTCCTCCAAATACTTTAGGATGTAATGTCTTTACGCGACCACCTAAAATAGAAGGGTATGATGTCACATCCTCTACAGGAACGACGTCAATACCAAGGTTTTTAATAAAAGTTTCGGTTCCACCAGTAGAGTAGATGGTTACACCTTGTTTATTTAGCTCTTTAACGATAGGTTCTAATCCATCTTTGCTAAATACTGAGATTAATGCAGATTTAATTGTTTTGTTGCTCATTATAGTTGTGTTAATAAGCAAGCAAATTTAGGTAAAAGGAAATTGTTTTAGTTGAAAAACTTGAGTGGTTTTTCAACTAAAACAAGTAGTTATTAACATCTAAAGTATTTCTGAAACTTTACTACAAACAAACTCTAAAAAGCGCTCGTCAGCTTCTGTAAAAGGATCAGGTGTGTTGGAGTCGATGTCTATCTGTCCTATATTTTCTCCATTTACAAAAATAGGAACAACAATTTCTGCTTTAACAGTTATGCTACAAGCAATGTAATTGTCTTGTGCTGCAACATCAGGTACTACAAAATTTTGATTACTAACTGCGACTTGACCACAAATACCTTTACCAAAAGGGATAATGGTATGGTCTGTTGGAGCACCAACGTATGGTCCTAGTTTAAGTTCGTTTTTATCTCCATTTTTAAAGTAAAAACCTACCCAATTATAATAGGAAACGTTGTCATCTAGTAGTTGGCAAATTTGTAATAATTTTTCGTCTCTAGTATTATTTGTATTGGAAACAATAGTTTCAATTTGAGGTTTTAAAGTTTCGAAAGCCATTTATTTGAAAATTTTGGTAAAAGTATTTAAAAAGACGTAATTTTAACCATTATAAAAACTTAAAATTTATTCTTTTTTATTGAAAGATTTAATTGTAAAATATCGACTAGTAATCAAGTTTATACTTACTTTTTTGTTGGTATACGGATTTTTATCTCTGGCGTATAACTTTTATTTAGACGCCTCAAAAGGTAGTTTGTATTATCCCGATTACATTACTAATTTGGTCGCTAACCAATCTAAAAACTTACTAGAAAATTTTGGATATTCGACACAAGTTATTCCGCATCCAAATGAACCATCTATGAAGTTAATACTAGAAGGTAAGTATTTGGCTAGGGTAATAGAGGGTTGCAATGGTATGAGTATAATTATTCTATTTGTTTCGTTTATTGTCGCTTTTTCAGGAAAAATTAAAACAACAGTTTTGTATTTACTATCAGGTAGTGTCTTATTGTATGTGGTTAATCTTTTACGCATCGTTATATTGTCTATTGGATTATACCATTATCCTTGGCGTAAGGAAGAGTTGCATACAGTTATTTTTCCTGCTATAATTTATGGTATGGTTTTTTTACTTTGGATGTTTTGGGTTAATCGGTTTTCCAATATCAATAAGTAGATGAAAAAATGTTATAAATATGGTATTGTAGCTTTTTTGTTTATCCTTTTGGCATTAATAAGATGGTTTGAGAATGAGCTGTTTTATGATCCATATTTATCATTTTTCCATAATGATTATCTATACATGGATTCTCCAAGACAAGAGGTGTTTAAGTTAGTGGTTAATACCTCGTTTAGATATTTTTTAAATACAATAATTTCGTTACTTATATTATATGCTTTTTTTAAAGAAAAAAGTTTAATAACATTTGCTAGTATAATTTATTTAGTGTCGTTTATAGTTTTGATAATGTGTTATTTGTATTTTGTTTTAGATCCAAAACAAGAAAACTATTATATCTTTTTTAACCTTCGTCGTTTTTTAATACAACCTATTATTCTTTTATTGCTATTTCCTGCTTTTTATTACAATAAATTACGTCAATAATTTAAGGTTACAGTACTCTAATGTGCTTGTATTCAGTGTTTTTTATCGTTAGAATAATCATTTTCTTACATTTGGTCGGTTATAGGTGTCTTTTGGCGATTAAATGGTTTCAGTCTAAGTCTGTAAACCTACTTTTGCTTCAATATCATTTACTTTGCCCGAGTAATGATATATCCCTCAAATTTAAAATCTTAACCTATGAAGAAAACTACTTTGTTTTTCAGTGCGCTTTTGTGTGCGATGTTATTTTTGTCTTTTACAGCTCAAGCTCAAGAATCAGATTTTGACAGTGACGGAATTGTTGATCGATTAGATGTCGATGATGATAACGACGGAATTAGAGATACTGTTGAGTGTCCCACTATTCCTGGAGCTGCTAATGCACAAGTTGATAAAATTTCTTGGGAATTAAATAATATTCAAGTCTACACAATTGGAGCCAATACAAATGGTTTAGGTTATCAAGAGTCTGGTTTTCAAAAAGAAGTATATGATAGAGGTCAGCCTTTAACAGTTTTAAATGGCGCTTCGGATTATTCTTTTCCTGCATCGTCTTGGACTTCTGGTTCTGCAAATACAAGTGTTGGAACTTTTGCTAATGGGACTGTTTCTTTTGAAGATAATTATTATAGAAGAACATCACAGGCTAGAATTAATTTATTTAGGCCAACTACTTCTGGTGGTTTTACTTCGGGTAGTGGACCTTCTAATGGTTTATATGTCTACCCAGAGGTAGGTAATCTAACGGGAGATTACTATACTGTAAACGTTAATTTTACTGAACCTGTAGCATCTTTTAGTTTTGATTTTGTAGATATATACGATACTAATGCTAATACTGAGGTTATAAACTACGAAGTATATGCAGACGGAAACTTAATAGCTTATTTTAGTAATTCCTACATTGGAGATGACCAATTAGGAAACATTAATTTATATGATGCTAACGGTACTTTTAGAGGATCTGTTTTAGCTGGACAAAATATTGAAAACACTATAGGTTTTGTTACTAGTGACCCTGTTAGTCATGTGGCTATTAGACACATTGTAGTTTCGGGTCAATTAGGAGCGAGCACACATGATCCTCATGGGTTAGATGGATTAGCTTACAGTTTTTTATGTCAACCACAATTTGATATTGATGTTGATAATGATGGTATTCCTGACAATGTTGAAGCACAGACAACAGCTGGATATATAGCTCCAAGTGGAGTTGTAAATACAAGTGGAGCGAATAGCGGTTTGTATAATAATTACGGTTCTGGATTTACACCTGTAAATACAGATGGGACAGATCTACCAGATTATTTAGATACAGATACTGATAATGACGGAATTTTAGATATTAACGAAAACGGTCAGGCTAGCTCATTATCTAACATTGATACAGATAAAGATGGTTTAGATAATAATTTTGATTTTGTAACTGTAGGATACGACTCTAATGACGAAGTGACTACAGGAGATATTCCAAACCTTGTGTCTTCTTTTGGAGATTTTGATAATGATGCAGCAACAGGAGGTGATTTAGATTATAGGGATAATAATACAGCTATTATTGGATCTAATACCATAGATTTTGATGGTGTTGATGATTATTTAGATGCGCCCAATTTTATTAGTAATTGGACAGAAGCTACAATGATGGCTTGGGTTAAAATTGAAGGGAATAATACTGCGTTGCCTAACCTATTTAGTATTGCAGGTCAAGAAAATATGCGTTTATACATAAGTAATGGTAGAGTACCAGGATTTCTTGTGTATACTCAGGATCAAGTTACTGCATCAGATAATTTTCCAGATACAAGTTTTACAGCATTACCAGACCCTTCACTTAATTTAAAAATTGATAGTGATATATGGTATCATATTGCAGGTGTTTTTGATGCATCAACAAATTCTGTTAAACTATACGTCAATGGTGAGTTAGTCGGTACTGAGACAGATCCATTATTAAATTCAGAATTACTAACTAAAAATTTTAATGGAACTTCTCATATTTATTCAAGTAGACCTTTTACTGTTGGAAGATATCCAACCAATACTAGTCCAGCAGGTTTTGGACATTTAGATGGTAATATTGATGAGGTTAGAGTCTTTAAAAAAGCGTTAACTACAGATCAATTACAGAGTATGGTTTATCAAGAAATAGAAAATAACTCTGGAACAATACAAGGAGCAATTATTGAAAAAGATATTATTGATTTTACAACGTCAGCACCAATACAATGGACTGCATTAGAAGCATATTATCCAATGACAAATATTGTTAATGGTTTGGCTTATGACGAATCTAACGCATTACGTCATTTAAAATTAAATAATATCACAACAGTACAGGAGCAAACAGCGCCTATGCCTTATCAGTCATCTGATAATGGAGCTTGGACAAATGAAAGCACTTGGTTACATGGTGATGTTTGGGATATTGAAAATTTACCAAATAAAGATTGGTCAATAGTTCATATTAAAAACCGAGTGACTACAAATGCGTCACACACACATTTAGGTTTAATTATAGACAATAATAAAACACTTGTTGTTAATGGTGATAATGAAATTAAAAACACTTGGTATCTAGAATTGAATGGAGTTTTAAATTTGAAAAATGAATCTCAGTTAGTGCAAACTAGATTAAGTGAATTAAAGGTGACAAGTTCTGGTAAGATAATAAGACGTCAGCAAGGGACTAATAATGTTTACAGATATAACTATTGGAGTTCTCCCGTAGGTGTACAAAGTACAGTAGCTAATAATACAGATTTCTCTTTAAATATGTTAAGTGATGCTAATGGAGCAATACAGTTTACTACAGGTTATACACCTCCAGTTACTACTCCTGCAACTTTAAGTACGTATTGGTTATATACTTATAAAAACGGATTTAATTATTATCAATGGGCTCCATTGGATGAAAACTCTGGTATTGAAGCAGGAGTAGGTTATTCGCAAAAAGGAACAGGAGTAGGGACTACTGATTTTGAATATTTTTTCGAAGGAAAACCAAATAATGGCGACATTTTTATTAGTGTAAATGATGCAGGTGGACCTGGATCTGTTGGAGGAACTTCTAAAACACAGTATTTATTAGGTAATCCATATCCATCTGCTATTGATGCAAATACATTTATAGCTGATAATGCAGGTTTAATTAATGGAGCTGTGTACCTTTGGGAGCAATGGGCTGGAAATAGTCATATTTTAAATCAGTATGAAGGTGGTTATGCGACTTTAAATTTTGTTGGAGGAACCAAAGCTTATCAATTTGTAGGTTTAAATGGTGATAATACTGGTGTGCAAGGTGGTACTAAAACACCAAAACGTTACATTCCAGTTGCTCAAGGGTTTATGGCCGAAATTGTAGGAAGTGGAAATGTAGAATTTAATAACGATCAACGTGTATTTAAAACAGAGATTTCAGGTGATTCTCAGTTTTTGAGATCAACTACAGCAGCAACTCCGGATGCTAGTGATTCAGAATTGCAAGTTATGAGATTAGAATTTGAAACTTCTAATCATTTAACAAGAGAGTTATTATTAGCTTTTGGTAATAATACTGGAGACGATGTTTTTGATTACGGTTATGATGCTAAAGCAAATGAGTTTTTTGCTAACGATTTATTATCAACATTAAATAATGAGAAATATACTATTCAAGCGTATTCTACAATTCAACCTGATAAAGAAGTAGCATTAGTTTTAAATAGTGATGCAACTGTTACTTATTCTATTAGAATGACTGAGGTAGAAAACATTGATGATGATCAAGTAATCTATTTATATGATACTTTAGAAGGTGTGTATCACGATTTAAGAACAGGAGATTATAACTTTAGTGCAACAGCTGGAGAAGATGCTACTCGTTTTAAAATTGTATTTAATTCAGGTGAATCTTTATCAAACGAAGACTTTGAAGCTGCTAACGATATTTCAATTTTTGTAAATAATAATCTAAGCCAACTTCATATTAAAGGTTTGAGTCAAGATATAAAAGGCTTAAACTTAATTAATATGCTAGGTCAAAACGTAATGAAAATGACTAACGTAAGTGCAAACCAAGTAAGTTCTGGAGTTAAGCTTAGTAACTTAAGTACTGGAGTTTACATTGTAGATGTTACTTTAAAAGATGGAAGAACATTATCTAAAAAAGTTACGATCAACTAATTTAGATTTAAGGATATAAAAAAGCCTCAACATTTGTTGAGGCTTTTTTTGTATTTTAATAATAGGTTTAGAATGTATTACATCATTCCTGGCATACCTCCACCCATAGGCATTCCGCCTCCAGCGCTTTCTTCTTTAATATCAATTAAAGCGCACTCAGTAGTTAAGATCATTCCAGCAACAGAAGCAGCATTTTCTAATGCAATTCTTGTTACTTTTTTAGGATCTATAATACCAGCTTTAAGCATGTCTACGTAAGTTTCTGTCTTAGCATCGTATCCAAAGTCTTTTTTACCTTCCATAACCTTAGAAACAACAACGCTACCTTCTCCACCAGCATTTTCAACTATAGTACGTAAAGGCGCTTCAATAGCACGCGCTACAATTTGTATTCCTGTAGTTTCGTCTAAGTTTTCAGTAGTAATCTTTTCTAGAACAGATTTTGCTCTAACTAAAGCAACACCACCTCCAGCAACAATACCTTCTTCTACAGCAGCACGAGTTGCGTGTAAAGCATCATCTACACGGTCTTTTTTCTCTTTCATTTCAACTTCACTAGCTGCACCAACATAAAGTACTGCAACACCACCTGCTAACTTAGCTAGACGTTCTTGTAGTTTCTCTTTATCGTAGTCACTAGTTGTTGTTTCAATCTGAGCTTTAATTTGATTAACTCTGTTTTTAATTAAGCTTTTGTCTCCAGCTCCATTAACAACAGTTGTGTTGTCTTTGTCAATTGTAACACGTTCTGCAGTACCTAACATTTCTAAAGTAGTATTTTCAAGAGTAAAACCTCTCTCTTCAGATACCACTGTTCCACCTGTTAAAATAGCAATATCTTCTAACATTGCTTTTCTGCGGTCTCCAAACCCTGGAGCTTTAACTGCAGCAATTTTAAGAGAGCCACGTAATTTATTAACTACTAAAGTCGCTAAAGCTTCTCCATCAACATCTTCTGCAATAATTAATAAAGGTTTACCTGATTGAGCAACTGGCTCTAATACTGGTAATAAATCCTTCATTGTAGATACTTTTTTATCGTATAATAAAATGTATGGATTTTCTAAATCAGTAATCATTTTGTCACTGTTAGTTACAAAATAAGGAGATAAATATCCTCTGTCAAACTGCATACCTTCTACAATATCGACGTACGTTTCCGTTCCTTTAGCTTCTTCTACAGTGATAACACCTTCTTTTCCAACTTTACCAAATGCTTTAGCAATTAAGTCTCCAATAACATCATCGTTATTTGCAGAGATAGAGGCAACTTGTTTTATTTTTTCAGAAGAGTTTCCTACTTCTTTAGATTGTTTACCTAAATCAGTTACTATAGCTTCTACTGCTTTGTCAATTCCACGTTTTAAATCCATTGGATTGGCACCTGCAGCAACGTTTTTTAAACCTTCTTTTACTATAGCTTGTGCTAATACAGTAGCGGTAGTTGTTCCGTCTCCTGCTAAATCATTAGTTTTTGAAGCTACTTCTGTTACCATTTGAGCTCCCATGTTTTCTAATGGGTCTTCTAATTCTATTTCTTTAGCAACACTTACTCCATCTTTAGTAACGACAGGAGCACCAAAAGATCGGCTAATAATAACGTTTCTTCCTTTTGGTCCTAAAGTAACTTTTACTGCATTTGCTAATGCATCTACACCACGCTTTAATCCATCACGTGCTTCTACATCAAATTTTATATCTTTTGCCATTTTTATTTTATTTTACTTATAGTTTGAAGAATTATCTATGAACTATAAGATTGATTAATTGTAATAATTTTGTTTTGAAAACATTTAAGAACGCTTTGTCCTAAATTGTAAGCTATATTAGATAATAGCCATAATGTCTTCTTCACGCATCATTAAATACTCTTTTCCGTCTAATTTGATTTCAGATCCTGAATATTTTCCATAAAGTACTGTGTCTCCAACTTTAACCGTTAAAGGTTCGTCTTTTTTACCGTTTCCTATAGCAACGATAGTTCCTTTATGTTGTTTTTCTTGAGCTGTGTCTGGTATGTATAAACCAGAAGCTGTTTGTGTTTCCGCAGGAAGTGCTTCAACTAGCACACGGTCTGCAAGTGGTTTAATGTTTAATTTACTCATAATATATATGTTTAATTAATTAGAATATTTGTGGTTAACAATAAGCTAAAAATGTGCCAATAGAAGACAACTGACAAACTTGCAGAAACAAAAAATGCCAACTGATTAAGTTGGCATTTTAAAGTATATTTTTGAAAAAGGATTATTCTCCAGCTTCAGGTGTAATTTCTTTTGTTGCTTCATCTGTAGTTGGAGCAGGAGTAGTAGGTGTTGGTAACTCTATATTGTCACTTTCTAAAATTTTAGATTCTCCAGCAGTTCCATTTCTGTCAATACCTAAGCTAGAAGCTAAGATTAATGCTAATAAGATAGTTGCTAATGTCCAAGTACTTTTGTCTAAAAAGTCTGTTGTTTTTTTGACACCACCTAATTGTTGTGTTCCACCACCTCCAAAAGAAGAAGATAATCCTCCACCTTTAGGGTTTTGTACCATTATTACGACTACTAGTAGAAATGCTACTATCACGATTAGGACTAAAAAGATTGCAAATGTGCTCATTATAATATGTTATTTATTCTTGTAATTTTTCTATTGCTTTAATTTGGTCTGCAAAGAAACCACTTTTTTCTGGATATTTCAAACTTAAAATTTTATAAGATTGAATCGCTTTTTTATAGTTTTTTTGTTCCACATAAATACGTGCTAAAGTTTCGGTCATTAATGACTCTGGTTGAATCATTTGTTCTTTAGCTATATTGTGGTTTGAAATGTTTGATTTTTTTGCTTCTAACTTTGGGTTTTTAGTAATAAACTTATCAATTAACTCAAACTTTTTAGCACGCTCAATTTCATTTATATCATTACTCTTTTCTGTTTCAGCGGTAGCATTAGTTGTTTTTTTATCAACTGTTTCTCTTTCAATTGGCTTGTATTGCGCTAAATTTAACCATTCGTTAAAACTATGTGTTTCTGATTTTTCAAATTGTAGAGGCGTTCCTATTTTAAGGATAGCTTCTGCTTTTTCAGTATCGTTATTAGTTTTGACGGTATCTAAATTGCTGTCTTCAAATTTATTATTTTCAGTTTTTGGCTGAAATAATTCTGGATTTATAGTATGTCTAGCATCTTCAATATGTTGATTAAGCGTAGCGTCATGGCTTGTTATATTGCTTGCAGAAATGTCTTCTGTAACGACTTCTATGCTATTGATGTAGTCTAAATTGTGTTTTATATATTCTGAAACTTCATTTTGATTAAAAGTCTCAGATGTAATAAAGTCAAATAAAATACTTCGGTCTGTGGTGTAAGCAGCTGTAGTTTTTAACGCTTGATTGTATTTAAAACTTTCTTTGTTTTTTAAACCTTTAAGGTAAATGGCTCTAGCCGATTGAAAATACGGAAACTCTTTAATAATACTATCAAGCAGGTCTGTCTGATCCGTATTTATTAGCTGAGGTTGTTGAAGTATTTTGGATAATTCTTGGCTAGTCATTTGTTTACCAATTAGCAAGTGATGCGTTAAAAATATCTTGTGTTAGACGTTCAAAAATTTCTTCAAAAGCAGTGGTTTTGATTGCGCCTGATAATAGCTCGCTACCTGTATAATCATAGTAAAAAGAGAATTTTTTTTCAAAATCATTTTCGTCATCTTTTTTATTATAATATCTAACATTTACACCAATGGTTAATCTGTTTTGTGCTGCAGTACTGTTTGCTGTTGCAGTAGTTGGAGAAATACGATATTCTGTAATTTCGCCTTCGTACACTAAATCTCCATTTGAGTTAACTAGGCTTAAACTGGTTTGATTTAGTATTAAGTCTTGTAAAGCTATGGTGAAATCTCTTTCTAATCCTGGCTCTACCAAAGGTGCGTTATTTTGAAAATAATTAACCTGAAACGTTTTAGTATCTCCTAGGTCTTGTACACCTGTAAATGAATATGCACCACAACCAAACACGGTTGCAATAATGGTTAGTAATAAAATATATTTAAGTGGTTTCATGTAATTATTGTTTTGCTTTAAAACGTTAGATTATAAATCAAATTGTTTGATTTTACGATAAAGTGTACGTTCGCTAATACCTAACTCTTCTGCAGCCAGTTTGCGTTTTCCGTTATGACGCTCTAAAGATTTTTTTATTAATTCTAGTTCTTTATCATGCAATGACAAGGTTTCTTCTTCTTCAATTTCTTCTGCAAAGTGGTATTTATCTTGAGCAGTATCTATAGGATTAGAATTAGAAATCCCAGAATTTTGTGCTATAGATAATACTTCCATGTCTTCTACATGCTCATCAAACTCGGCTTCACTTTCATTTTCGCCATAAATTTTCTGAATTAATGTTTCATTGTTTTTCTGAACATCTTTTGCGTTACCGGTTTTCATTAATTCCATGGTCAGCTTTTTTAAGTCGTTTAAATCGGCTTTCATGTCAAATAATACTTTGTATAGTATCTCACGCTCGCTACTAAAATCACCTTCGGACTTGGCATTATTAATAACTGCTGGAAGATTATTTCCGCTTGGCAAATAACTATCTAAAACTTGTGCTGTAATGGTCCTGTTTTGTTCTAAAACAGAAACTTGTTCTGCAACATTACGCAGTTGTCTTATATTTCCGCTCCAGCGATATTTTAATAATAAATTTATGGCATCATCTGATAACTTGATGGTTGGCATTTTATATTTTAATGCAAAGTCACTAGCAAATTTGCGGAATAATATATGGATGTCTTCTTGTCGCTCTCGTAAAGGCGGAAGATTGATGTCTACTGTACTTAAACGGTAAAATAGGTCTTCTCTAAATTTTTCTTTTTTAATAGCATCAAACATATTTACGTTTGTTGCTGCAACAATCCTTACATTGGTTTTTTGTACTTTACTGGATCCAACTTTTATAAACTCACCATTTTCTAAAACACGTAAAAGACGTACTTGTGTAGTTAATGGTAACTCTCCAACTTCATCTAAAAAAATGGTACCTCCATCTGCAACTTCAAAATAGCCACTTCTAGTAGCAGTAGCACCTGTAAAGGCACCTTTTTCGTGTCCAAAAAGCTCGCTATCTATTGTTCCTTCTGGAATGGCACCACAGTTAACTGCAATATATTTACCGTGTTTACGATGCGATAATTGATGGATTATTTTTGGAATACTCTCTTTTCCAACACCACTTTCTCCTGTTACTAAAACAGAAATATCTGTTGGAGCGACTTGAATTGCTTTTTCAATAGCGCGATTTAATGTCGGGCTATTTCCAATAATTCCGAAACGTTGTTTTATTGATTGTATAGATTCCATTTTAACTTTTTAGTTAGTGTAATTAAAATTTTCTTCTTGTACTAAGCTTATGCCATCTAAAGAAAACACACCTGTTCTACTTGTAATTCGGTTTGCGGTATTGTAAGTCATCATAAATGTAACTGTGTTTCCTTCTGCTGTAACAGAATTCCAGTTATTTGTGCTATGAAACTGAACTATGATTGGTCCAGCCTCTTCAGTATAATCATCATCCAAAATAGATAACCAATATTGATCACTAAATCCTGCTTTTAAAGGATTGGTAAAGTTGTCGTAACCATAGGTTGTGTTGTTGTCATTTTCTCCAGAAGAAATTACAGATATGCAGTTTCCGTTAGCATTATAAGTTAAAATTTCTTGCTGAATGCTAAAACCGTCTTCAAACGATATTTTTTCAATTAATCTACCTGAAGCATCTTTTTTGTATTGCGTCTCTACTGGATTTCCTGCCTGTGTTTTAGTTATAGTATTTCCTGATGTTGTAAAGTTATAGGTGTAATCTTCTGTGTCGTCTTCAAAGTCATCATATGCAATTTGAGAAATATTGTCTGAAGAATAGCTAATATTAGTTTGGTTGATTTGAGTAGATCCTTCAAAGTTTTTAACTGTAATAATTTTTCCAGAAGCGTCTCTAGTAAGCGTTCCGCTGGCTACTATTGGAAAACCAAAAGCAACAGTTTCGACATCTAAATCTGATACCTTATTATTGTCATTAAAAGTAAAATCTGTATTTATGGTTATTGGTCCTAAAAAAGGGACTTCTGTATCAACATCCCATGTGTAACTTGATAATTGTAAATCATCACTACCTGTTCCTTCTGTTGGGTCAGGTTCTCCTGTAATTGCGTCGTCTGCAGCAAAGCCTTCTAAAGGTTCGTTTTGACAAGAGGTTATAAAGCTAAGTGTTACTAGTAATATAATTATTTTTTTCATGATATGTTATAATAAGGTCAATTCGATTAATTGTTTGCGCTGTTTACAGCTTTACCAATAAGTGTAGCTTTAGTACAGTCTGTTACAGTTACGTTTACTAAATCTCCAATTTTATAATGTTCTTTTGGAAAAACAACAACAATGTTTTGTTGTGTACGACCAGACCATTCTTGGTTTGATTTTTTTGATTCTCTTTCTACTAAAACTTCAACTGTTGTGTTTAAAAACTGTCTAGTTCTATATTCACTATGTATTAATTGTAGTGCTATGATTTCTCTTAGACGTCTACTTTTAGTTTCTTCAGGTATATCGTCTTCAAATTTACGTTCTGCTAAAGTCCCAGGACGCTCAGAGTAGGTAAACATGTATCCAAAGTTATATTTTACATATTCCATTAAGCTTAATGTGTCTTGATGGTCCTGCTCAGTTTCGGTTGGAAAACCTGAAATCATATCTTGACTAATCGCACAATTTGGAATTATTCTTTTAATATTATCTATTAAGGTAAAATATTCTTCTCGTGTATGTAAGCGATTCATTGCTTTTAATATACGATTACTTCCGCTTTGTACAGGTAAATGTATGTGATTACATATATTATCGTATTTAGCCATGGTTTCAATAACCTCAAGATGCATGTCTTGTGGGTTAGATGTGCTAAATCTAATACGCATAGTAGGTTGTGCTTTTGCGCATAGCTCTAATAGCTTAGCAAAATCTGTAGCAGTCGCTTTTTCAAAATCTGTAGCTTTTTCAAAATCTTTTTTCATTCCGCCTCCATACCAAAGGTAGCTATCTACATTTTGTCCTAGTAATGTAATTTCTTTATAGCCTTTGCTCCAAAGATCATTTACTTCTTCAATAATACTTTGTGGATCACGACTACGCTCTCTTCCTCTTGTAAAAGGGACAACACAAAACGTACACATATTATCACAACCTCTAGTTATTGATACATAAGCGGTAACACCATTACTGTTTAATCTCACAGGACTAATGTCTCCATAGGTTTCTTCTTTAGACAGGATTACGTTTATCGCATCGCGTCCTTCATCTACTTCAGCTATTAAATTAGGTAGGTCTTTATAGGCATCAGGTCCTACAACTAGATCAACTATCTTTTCTTCTTCTAAAAATTTACTTTTTAAACGTTCTGCCATACAGCCTAACACACCCACTTTCATTTTAGGGTTGATGTCTCTTTTTATAGCATTATACTTTTGTAAACGTTTACGTACTGTTTGTTCTGCTTTATCACGTATAGAGCAGGTGTTAACCAATACTAAGTCTGCTTCTTCTAAAACTTGTGTCGTATTAAATCCTTCGTTTTGAAGGATAGAAGCAACAATCTCACTATCACTAAAATTCATAGAGCAGCCATAACTTTCTATAAAAAGTTTTTTACTATTCTCTTTTTTTTCAGGGATAACTAATGTCTCTCCTTGTTTGTTTTCGTCTATTGTCTTTTCCATAAATATATTGAAATCACTCATCTCCAATAAGCACGCAAAGATAGGATTATTTTAAAATTATGACAATCTGACAGACCTTTAATTTTAGCTAAAAGTTATAAAATTAGGATGATAAATTTTTTTTGATATACCTTTGCACTCACAAAAATCGAAGAATGGCGAAGAATTTAGTAATAGTAGAGTCACCAGCAAAAGCAAAAACAATAGAGAAATTTTTAGGAAAAGACTTTAAAGTCGAATCCAGTTTTGGGCATATTGCTGACTTACCATCTAAGGAATTAGGAGTAGATGTAGACGGAGATTTTGATCCAAAATATGAAGTGTCTTCAGATAAAAAGTCGCTAGTTAAAAAATTAAAAGATTTAGCTAAAAAAGCCGAAATGGTATGGCTAGCTAGTGATGAAGATAGGGAAGGAGAGGCTATTGCATGGCATTTAGCCGAGTCTTTAAACCTAGATAAAGATAAAACAAAACGAATCGTTTTTCATGAGATTACAAAAACTGCAATTCAAAAAGCGGTTGAAAATCCAAGACAAATAGATTATGATTTAGTAGATGCACAACAAGCACGTCGTGTATTAGATAGAATTGTAGGTTACGAGCTATCTCCAGTTTTATGGCGTAAAGTAAAAGGAGGGTTGTCTGCAGGTCGTGTACAATCAGTATCTGTTAGGTTAATTGTTGAGCGTGAACGCGAAATACAAGATTTTGCACCAGAAGCATCTTATAGGATTGATGCCGAGTTTTCAAACGAAGCAGGTCAATCTTTTAAAGCTAAACTACCAAAAACGTTTGGTACTAAAAAAGAAGCGTTTGAGTTTTTAGAAAGTAATGCTGCTGCTAACTTTAAGGTCGCAGACTTAACTAAAAAGCCAGCAAAAAAATCTCCAGCAGCACCATTTACAACATCAACCTTACAGCAAGAAGCATCTCGTAAATTATATTTTTCTGTAAGTAAGACTATGACTATGGCTCAGCGTTTATACGAAGCTGGTTTGATTACTTATATGAGAACAGATAGTGTAAACTTATCTGACGAAGCTAGAAAAGGTGCAGAAAAAGAAATAATTGAAGCTTACGGTAAAGAATACGCTAAAGAACGTAACTTTAAAGGTAAATCCAAAGGTGCTCAAGAAGCTCACGAAGCGATTAGACCAACCGACTTTAAAACGCATAGTGTAGATATTGATTATGATCAGGCTAGGTTATACGATTTAATTTGGAAACGTGCTATTGCATCACAAATGAGTGAAGCACAATTAGAACGCACAAATGTTAAAATTGAAGCAGATACACATGACCAAACCTTTACAGCAAATGGAGAGGTAATTAAATTTGAAGGGTTTTTAAAAGTATATTTAGAAGGTACTGATGATGAGGATTTAGAGCAAGAAGGTATGCTTCCAGCAATGAAAACCAATGAGACGCTTTTAAATAAATATATATCAGCTACTGAGCGTTATAGTCGTGCACCATATAGATATACTGAAGCTTCTTTGGTTAAGAAGTTAGAAGAGTTAGGTATTGGACGACCATCTACATATGCGCCAACCATTTCTACTATTCAAAATAGGAATTATGTAGAAAAAGGAGCAATTGATGGTGTTGAGCGTGAGTACACACAGTTAATGTTAGAAGAAGGTAGTGTAAAGGATAATACGTTAACAGAAAAAGTAGGTTCAGATAAAGGAAAGCTTGTGCCAACAGATATTGGTATGATAGTTACAGACTTTTTAGTAAATCATTTTGAAAGTATTTTGGACTATAATTTTACTGCAAAAGTAGAAAGTCAATTTGATGATATAGCCGAAGGTAAAGAAGACTGGAAAAAAATGATGAAAACCTTCTATAAGAAATTTCACCCAGTTGTCGTTGATGTACAAGAAAATGCAGATAGAGAATCCGGAGAGCGTATCTTAGGTAAAGACCCTAAAACAGGTAAGCAAGTAAGCGTACGTTTAGGTAAGTTTGGTCCAATGGTACAAATGGGAACTGTAGACGACGAAGAAAAACCAACCTTTGCTAGTTTAAGTCCAGATCAACAATTAGGTAGTATAACCTATGAAGAAGCAATGGATTTATTTAAATTGCCAAGAACTTTAGGTAAGTATGAAGATGAAACCGTAGAAGTAAATAATGGTCGTTTTGGTCCTTATGTAAAATACGGTGAAAAATTTGTATCCTTAGCTCCTGGTCAAGATCCATTAAATATAGAGATTGAAGATGCAATAGAACTTATTAAAGAAAAAGAAATTGCAGACGCTCCTGTGTATAATTATAAAGGACACGGAGTAACAAAAGGAAAAGGACGTTTTGGACCTTTCATTAAATGGAATGGTTTATTTATAAATGTCAATAAAAAATACGATTGGGATAACTTAACTAATGAAGAAATTGAAGAATTAGTTGACGCTAAAATTCAAAAAGAAATAGATAAAGTTGTTCATAATTGGGAAGATGAAGGCATACGTGTAGAAAAAGCACGTTGGGGAAGACATAATATTTTAAAAGGAAAAATTAAAATAGAGCTTCCTAAGACGGTAGACGCTGCAGCTTTAACCTTGGATGAGGTTAAAGATATGATTGAAAAGAAAGCGCCTAAAAAGAAAGCAGCAGCTAAGAAGAAAGCGCCAGCAAAGAAAAAAACAACTACTAAGAAAAAAACAACAGCTAAAAAGAAATAGTATTACATAATGAATTTTAATTTTCTTACTCCAGTCCCAGATACTGTTTTAGCGCATAATCAATTATTATCGCCTTTAAGTTTAGGTCAAAAAATTAAAATTCATTCTGAGCAACATGGACTGCCAGATCTTAATAATGTCAAAATTGCAATTGTAGGCGTTCTTGAAAATCGAAACGATGTTAATTACATTGGAGAAGATTTTAATTTGAATGAAATAAGAAAATCATTCTACACTTTATACCCTGGAAGTTGGAGTTCGTCGATTGCAGATATTGGCGATATTCAAAAAGGAGATACTGTTGATGACACTTATTTCGCCTTAAAAGAAACATTAATTACTTTAATAGAAAATAAGATTATCCCAGTAATAATAGGCGGTAGTCAAGATTTGTCCTACGTAAACTATCGTGCTTATGATAGTTTAATGCCAATGGTTAACATTGTAAATGTGGATAAATCTTTTGATTTAGGAGATTCTTCTAAACCAATAAAAAATACTAGCTTCGTCGGGAAAATTATTTTAGACGAGCCTTATAATCTTTTTAATTACGCCATTATAGGTTATCAAACTTACTTTAATAGTCAAGAAGAGATAGATTTAATGGAGCGTTTATATTTTGAACCTTATCGCTTAGGAGAAATATCTAATGATCTTACATTGGTAGAACCAGTAATGCGTGATGCTAATATAGTTACGGTAGACTTAGGAGCCTTAAAAGCATCTGAGGTGAGTCAAAAACAAAAAGTGTCGCCAAACGGTTTAGATGGGAAAGAAATTTGCGCAGTAGCAAGATATGCAGGAATCAGCAATAAAGTATCTTCATTTGGTATTTACGAGTATAAACCATCTCAAGATGACGACATTACATCTATGCTAATATCTCAAATGATATGGTATTTTATAGAAGGTGTAAATTGCAGAGTTAAAGATGATGATTTTTCTAATGGTGATAATCATCAAAAATTCATTACTTTAGCGGAGTCTCACGAACTAATTTTTTATAAGAGTACAAAAACAGGACGCTGGTGGATAGAAATACCATTTTTAGCAAATGTTAATAATAAATTAAAAAAACACACGTTATTACCATGCACGCATCAAGACTATCTAGATGCTTGTAATGACAAAATACCAGAGCGTTGGTATAAGGCATATCAAAAAAATAGCGTGTAATCGATATAGACGAACAGATAAACGACAATTAATATCGTTTAAATGTTAAATTTTTACGACGAAATGTATTTTTTTTTTGTCGAAAAAGTTGTTTTTTAAAAAATATATAAATATGTTTACGCTCTTAAAAAATTTAAGAGTATAAAATTAACCTCGAGTTTTAAATGAATATGAAGAAGTTTGTATTATTAACAGCGGTTTTCGCACTATTAGTAAGTTGTGGATCAAAAGATAAGGGTCAGCTTGTTGGTGTCAAAGGTAAAAAATGGCACCCAGAAAAACCTTACGGTATGACATTAGTTCCTGGTGGAGCTTTTATTATGGGTAAAGCAGATGATGATTTAGCCGGAATCCAAGACGCACCTGCAAAAACAGTAACTGTAGCATCATTTTATATGGATGAGACAGAAATAACTAATAGTGAGTATCGTCAATTCGTAGAATGGGTAAGAGATTCTACAATCCGTACTAAATTAGCAATATTGGCTGATGAGGTTGGAATGACTCAAGATGATGGTGGTATTGGAGAATTTGCTTTTAAAGATGCAGATACAACCAATTCTTCAGCTTACGAAAAATACATGCTAGATAATTATAGTGGTTTAGGAGAAACTGGTTATGAAGGTAGAAAACTAAATCACGATGTTGATTTAATTTTTGATACTGCAGACTATCCAGATGAGTATTACGTAGAGGTTATGGATACAATGTATTTACCATTAGAAGAATCTTATAACGGTCAACGTACTTGGGATGTAACTAAATTTAAGTTCCAGTATACTTATATGGATATAGCCAAAGCTGCAAAAAATAAAAACTTACGTCGTAAAGATGTAATCGTTAGAGAAGAGGTTGAAATCTATCCAGATACTACATCTTGGATTAGAGATTTTGCATATTCTTATAACGAGCCTATGCATAATGACTACTTCTGGCACGATGCTTACAGTGATTATCCTGTAGTAGGTGTGTCTTGGCAACAAGCTAAAGCATTTTGTGAGTGGAGAACAAAACACCATAATGATGCAAGAAGAGAAAGAAAAATGCATAACGTAGCACGTTATAGATTACCGTCAGAAGCACAATGGGAGTATGCTGCAAGAGGTGGTCTTCAAGCTGCAACTTTTCCTTGGGGAGGACCTTATGCTAAAAATGATAGAGGATGTTTCATGGCTAACTTTAAACCATTACGTGGTGATTACGCAGCAGATCAATCTTTATATACTGTAGAGGCTGATGCTTATGAGCCTAATGACTTTAACTTATATAATATGGCTGGAAACGTTTCAGAATGGGTAGACTCATCTTACGATCCTTCTTCATGTGAATATGCTTCAACAATAAACCCAAGTGTAAATGATGCTAATAACAAACGTAAAGTTGTTCGTGGTGGTTCTTGGAAAGATGTTGCATATTACCTGCAAGTAAGTTCAAGAGATTATGAATATGCAGATTCTGCAAGAAGTTATATTGGTTTCAGAACTGTGCAAGATTACATGGGAACAGACGTAACTGCTAACGCAAGACAATAATTAAACTAAACAACTAAATACTTAACAACTAAAACTTAACAACTAAAAAAACTTAGAAATTATGGCACAAAAGAAATTATCAACAATGAATATGGTTTATGGTATTGGAGCAGCAATTGTAATTATTGGAGCTTTATTTAAAATACAACACTGGCCTTATGGATCTCTTATTTTAACAATAGGAATGATTGTTGAAGCAATCGTATTTACTTTATCTGCTTTTGAAAAGCAAGGTGGTGAATTAGATTGGGCATTAGTATACCCAGAATTAGCAGGTGGACAAGCAACAACTAAAAAAGCTGCTAAAGAAGAGCCAAAAGATGCTGAAGGATTATTATCTAAAAAATTAGACAACTTATTAAGAGAAGCTAAAATTGATGGTGAATTAATGAGTAGCTTAGGTGCAAGCATTAAAAACTTTGAAGGTGCTGCTAAAGGGATTTCTCCAACAGTAGATTCTATGGCTGCAACTAAAAAGTATGGTGAAGAAATGTCATTAGCTGCTGCACAAATGGAGTCTTTAAACAGTCTTTATAAAGTACAAATGGAAAGTGCAAGTCGTCAAGCTTCAATCAATGAAGAAGCTGTTGAAAATGCAACTAAATTAAAAGAGCAAATGCAATCTTTAGCATCTAACTTATCTTCTTTAAACGGAGTATATGGTGGTATGTTATCTGCAATGAACAAAAACTAATTAGTGATTAATATCAACTAATATTAATAAATAATAAACTAATTAGAAATGGCAGGAGGAAAACAGTCCGCAAGACAAAAGATGATTAACTTGATGTACTTAGTATTTATTGCAATGATTGCAATGACTATGTCAAAAGAAGTGCTATCTGCATTCGGGTTAATGGATAAGAAATTTGATAGAGCTAATGAGTTAGCTATCGCATCAAATAATGGTATTTTAACGCAGTTAAAAACACAGGCTGAAGAAAAGCCTGATGAATTTGATTCAGCAAATAAATTAGCTAACCAAATTAGTGCAATATCTGATGATTTTTATAAATTCTTAGGAACTGTAAAAACTAATGATATTGTTAAAAATGGTGGTTATGAGTTAGAAGCAAATGGTGATTTACCTTATGAAGAAATGGATAAAGGTGATAAACTTGATGAGCTTTGGTTTACTGGAGACAGATTAACAAAAAGAGGACAAGAGGTTTTAGACAGAATAGAGAAGTATAAGGCAGATATCAAAGCTGTATTACCTAAAGAAGGTAAATGGCAGCCTGTAGTTCAAAGTTTTGAAGATCGTTTTAGTACTGCACCTGTTAAAGATAACGATGGTGTTGAGAAAAAATGGTTAGACTACCACTTCCAAGGTTTTCCAGCTATAGCATCTTACACTAAGTTAACTGCAATGCAAAATGATGTTAAAGCTACTGAGACTAATATCTACAACGGATTTTTAGGAAACTTAGTTAGTAACGCTACGTCTTTAAAAAATTATACAGCGATTGTTTTAGCTGATAAATCTGCGTTTTTTGCTGGAGAGAAATTTCAAGGAAAAGTAGTATTAGGTAAATATGCTAACGTTGCACCAACTAAAATGAGTGTAGCAGGTAAAGAAGTTGATTTGTCTAAAGCAATTGATTCAACTGGAGCAGCAACATTAGATTTTAATGTTGGTAACGTTGGAGAGCATGATATTGACGGTAAATTTACTTTCGTAGAAGATGGTAAAGAATTAGAAATCCCTATTATTGGAAACTACGTTGTAGTGCCAAGACCAAATTCAGCAACTATATCAGCTGATAAAATGAATGTGGTTTATAGAGGTGTTTCTAATCCAATGACTATTTCTTTTGCAGGTGTACCTGATAATAAAGTTAATGCTACTGGAGCAGGATTATCTAAAGCTAGTGGTATTGGAAAATACTCAATGAATCCAGGAACAGGTAAAGAAGTTACTATTAACGTAACAGCTAAACTTGATGATGGTTCAAATGCTTCAGATAGAGCGGTCTTTAGAATTAAAGATATTCCAAAACCTACTGGAACTATTGCAGGTCAGTCTGAAGGTGGTTTACCAAGAAATAACATTGAAATTGGTACAATTAAAGCAGAATTAACTGACTTTGATTTTGATTTACCTTTATCAGTAACGTCATTTAAATTTAAAGTACCTGGTCAAGCTACTGTTAATGTTAACGGTAACAAACTTAATGGAACTGCTAAAGCTGCATTAAGAAAAGCAAGAAGAGGTGACGCAGTACAAATATTTGATATTAAGTCTAAAGCAAATTCAAGCGTTAGAATTAAGCCAGCAAGTCCAATAGCAATTGAATTAGCTAACTAATCAAACTATTTGATTAATTAAAAATTATAAAAACAATTTTCAGATGAATTACAAATCTTTATTAGCAGTCGTATTTGGTGTTGCTTTTACCGCACAAATCAATGCGCAATCTAATATTCTTAATGCTAAATCTCCAAAAGAGATTGGTGTTAGAACAGATGAACAAAAAGCGTTAGATAACGATAAGCCTCTAGAATACGGTTATGTTGATGATAGAGATGTTATGTTTGCTAAAATGACTTGGGAGAAAGTTGTATTAGATGAGCGTGTAAACTTCCCATTGTACTATCCAGTAGATACAAATAACATTGGAAGTGATAGACGTTCTTTATTTGATGTGCTTACAAAAGCTATTGACGAAGGTCAAATCGAAAATGTATACAACGATTCTTATTTTACAGGAAAACGTACTAAAAAAGAGTTAGCTCAAATTAGAACAGCTGTAGATACTATGGACATTGGATACGATCAGTTAAATGCTGATGGTTATGTTGATCCAGAGTATATTACTACAACTACTATTTCATCTTATGATGTTTCTGCTTACTTAATTAAAGGTATGTGGTATTTTGATAAGCGTCAAGGTGAATTAAAATATAGACTTTTAGGTATAGCACCAGCTGCACCAGATGTTAACTATGTTAATTCTAATGATGAAGCTAACAAAGAACCTATTCCTTTATTCTGGATTTTTTATCCAGACGCAAGAGATATTTTACATGAAGCTAAAGCATTTAATGCTAAAAACAGCGCAATGCCTTTCTCTTTTGATCACATATTAAACGCACGTCGTTTTAGTGGTATCATATTTAAAGAAGAGAATGTTTTTGGAGACCGTAAGGTTGAAGAATATATTGCAGAAAATTCATTAATGCAATTATTAGAGTCTGAAAGAATTAAAGAAAAAATTAGAAACTTTGAGTTAGACATGTGGTCTTACTAACAACAGTTTGATTTAATTATATAAAAACGTTCACTGAAAAGTGAACGTTTTTTTGTTTTTACTAGTTTCTATTTTATTCATTCAGATATTCTATTTTTGCATTATGAAAGTAGATTATATAATTGTAGGTTGTGGACTTGCTGGTATTTCGTTTTGCGAAAAGCTTAAAGCAAATAATAAATCGTTTGTAGTTTTTGAAGATAGCTCTCAGCAATCATCCATTGTTGCAGGTGGATTATATAATCCTGTAACTTTAAAAAGATTTACTCCTGTTTGGAAAAGTGAAGAGCAATTAAAAACAGCCTTACCTGTTTATAATCAATTGGAAAAAGATTTTGGTGTCGTCTTAGATTATAAGGTTCCAGTCAGACGACGTTTTACGTCTTTAGAGGAGCAAAATAATTGGTTTGAAGCATCTGATAAAGTAGGTTTAAAACCGTTTATAAATACCACACTTATAGATAATGCAAATCCTAATGTAGACGCACAGTTTAAGCTTGGAGAGGTTTTAAGTACTGGAAGATTAGACACTAAATTGTTAGTTCAAAATTATAAATCTGATTTATTATCTAAAGGTTGCTTGATTAGTCAGTCTTTTAATCATAATAGTTTAGTTTGTAAAGACAATCAAGTCGTGTATAATGATATTGAGGCTAAACACATTGTTTTTGCGGAAGGTTTTGGAATTAAGCAAAACCCTTTTTTTAATGCCTTACCATTAGGTGGTACAAAAGGTCAGTTGTTAACTATACATGCACCAGAATTAAAATTGGATTATGTACTTAAATCCAGTGTATTTATAATACCACTAGGTAATGATACTTATCGTGTTGGGTCTACATACGAACAAAAGGATAAGACCAACACAATTACAACAGAGGCTAAAGATATGCTTTTAAATAAGCTTAAAACCTTTGTAAAGTGCGATTTTAAAGTGTTGAATCAAGTAGCAGGTGTTAGACCTACAGTTAAGGATAGAAAACCTTTGGTAGGTAGACATAAAGATTTTAAAAACTTGTACCTTTTTAATGGATTAGGCTCACGTGGAGTTATGATAGCACCTTATGTTGCTAACCAATTATACAATTTTATAGAAAGCAATGTCGCAATAGATGCTGAGATTGATTGCAGTAGGTTTTACTAAATAGTGTTATTTTTTGGTAGTAGCTTTTTCTGCTAAATTTTTGTCATAACTCATAAAAATATTTATCCAAATATTTCTTGATAATCTAACTATAACTGGGTAAAAGACAATCATTGCGGCAATAATAGCAATAAAAGCAGTGTTAAGTGTACTGCCTAAAAATATGTAACTTATAACAAAAGCAGCAACAGCAAAAGCAATTCCAACACCATAACTAACGTACATCGACCCATAAAAAAAGGACGGTTCTATTTGATATTTAGTGTTACAATGACTACATCGCTCATTCATACTAAAAAGTTTATTTAGCACATATGGGTTTGGATTTGTATACATAGATTCTTGGTGACACTTTGGACAAGCACCTGTAAAAATAGAGTATAATTTAGAGCCTTTTTTAAACATAATAATTGTGTACTTTTGCAATTCAAAAAAAATGGTAGTGAAGTTTAAATCTTCAACTACAAATTTAAGTTTTATTCTTTCAACATTAAGTAACATAAGTCACAATTCATGCTAAATATTCATAATTTATCCATTTCATTTCAAGGAGAATACCTTTTTGAAGACATCACATTTAAATTAGGAAATGGTGATAGAGTAGGACTTATTGGTAAAAATGGAGCTGGAAAGTCAACGATGCTTAAAATTTTGTCAAAGGAATTAGAACCAGATTCGGGTCAGATTGCGGCAGATAAAACTTTAAAAATTGGTTTCTTAAAACAGGACATAGATTTTGTTTTAGGTAGAACTGTTTTAGAAGAATCGTATCAAGCTTTTACAGAAATTAAAGAGATTGAAGCAAAAATTGAGCATATTAATACGCAATTAGCAGAGCGTACAGATTATGAAAGTGATGCGTATCATGATTTTATGGTAGAGCTGAGTGATATACAACATCAATATGAGATTTTAGGTGGTTATAATTATCAAGGTGAAACAGAAAAAATACTACAAGGTTTAGGTTTTAAACGAGAAGACTTTAATAAACTAACCGATACGTTTTCTGGTGGATGGCGTATGCGTATCGAGTTGGCCAAATTACTATTACAAAATAATGATGAGCTACTTTTGGATGAGCCAACTAACCACTTGGATATCGAGTCTATTATCTGGTTAGAAGGTTTTTTAAAAAATTATCCAGGTGCTGTCGCAATTGTGTCGCACGATAAGATGTTTTTAGATAATGTAACTAATCGTACTATCGAGATTTCTTTAGGACGTATTTATGATTATCCAAAACCTTATACGCAATATTTAGTGTTGCGAGAAGAAATTAGAACACAGCAGTTAGCGTCTCAAAAAAATCAACAAAAACAGATAGAACAAACTGAAAAGTTGATTGAAAAGTTTAGAGCCAAAGCCAGTAAAGCAACTATGGCACAATCTTTAATGAAAAAGCTAGATAAGATTGATCGTATTGAGGTTGATGAAGATGATAATAGTGTAATGACCCTAAATTTTCCAGTGTCTATAACGCCAGGAAAAGTTGTGGTCGAAGCTAATAGTGTTTCAAAAAGTTATGGTGATAATCAAGTTTTAACAGGTGTTGATTTATTAATAGAGCGTGATGTTAAAACTGCTTTTGTTGGTCAAAATGGTCAAGGTAAATCAACCTTGGCTAAGATTTTGGTTGGAGACTTAAAGCATGATGGTCATCTTAAGTTAGGTCACAATGTACAAATAGGGTACTTTGCACAAAATCAAGCAGAATATTTAGATGGTAGTAAAACTGTATTAGATACTATGATTGATGCTGCTAATGAAACCAATAGAAGTAAAGTCCGTGATATTTTAGGATCTTTTTTATTTAGAGGTGAGGAAGCAGAAAAATATGTTAGAGTATTATCTGGAGGAGAGCGTAACAGGTTAGCGCTAGCTAAATTAATGTTGCAGCCATTTAATGTTTTGATAATGGATGAGCCTACTAACCACTTGGACATTAAATCTAAAAATGTTTTAAAAGATGCCTTACAGCGTTTTGAAGGGACTTTAATATTAGTATCTCACGATAGGGACTTTTTAAAAGGATTAACTAATACTGTTTTTGAGTTTAAAGATGGAAACATTAAAAAGTTTTTAGGAGATGTTGATTATTATTTAGAGCAACGTAATGTTGAAAATTTACGTGAAGTAGAAAAACGAACGGTTATTAAAAGTCAACCTAAAGAAACACCTAAACAATCCTACGAAGACCAGAAAAAAGTTAAGTCCTTAAATAACAAGTTAAGTAATTGCGAGTCTAAAATTAATCAATTAGAAAAAGATATTAAATCAATTGATGCTGAGTTAGCTACTAATTACGACGAAACCGTTGCTAAACCTAAGTTTTTTGAAAATTATCAAGCTAAAAAAGACCAATTAGCAAAGCTAATGCAAGATTGGGAAGATATCACGTTGCAATTGGAAGCATTTTAGTTATTTCTTTTAGGTTTTTTTTAACATTTAACGTCTAAACTATAGGCTAATTTTGGGGTCTTACCGTCAAAACCAAGTACATGCGCAAAATTATACTATCAATCTTAGGTGTTTTATTTATTATTGCTGCCATTTTTATTTCTAAATCTTTAGTAGATAATAAAAATAAACCAAAGCCTATAGCAGCTAAAGTTATTAAAACTGTATTTACAGATACGGTCAATAATACGACTATACCTATTGTAATTGCTGCAAATGGAAACTTAACAGCTAAGCAACGTGTAGAGCTTTACTCGGAAGTACAAGGTATATTTCGTAATGGTAGTTACCTTTTTAAACCAGGTCAAAACTATCGCAAAGGTCAAACCTTAATTCGTGTGGATGCTGCAGAGTATTATGCTAGTGTACAATCTTCAAAAAGTAATTTATACAACTCGATAGCTGCAATAATGCCAGATTTACGTTTGGATTTTCCAGATGTGTTCCAAAAATGGCAAAGCTATTTGACTAGTTTTGACTTAAACAAAACCACACCAAAATTACCAGAAATAACTTCTGATAAAGAAAACTACTTTATTACTGGTCGTGGCATTATTACTAATTACTACAATGTAAAAAATTTAGAGCAACGTTTGTCTAAGTATACTATAACTGCACCTTTTAATGGGATTTTAACAGAGGCTTTGGCAACAGAAGGATCTTTAATTAGAAATGGTCAAAAACTAGGAGAATTTATTAATCCTTCAGTTTATGAGATGCAAGTGGCTATTAGTAAAAGCTTTGCCAATATCTTAAAAGTAGGCGAAACCGTTAATTTAACTAATTTAGATAAAACAGAATCTTACACTGGTAAAGTGTCGCGTGTTAACGGTAGTATTGACGCAACCACACAAACAGTTACTGCTTTTATTGAAGTTGAAGATAGTAACCTTAAAGAAGGTATGTATTTAGAAGCAAATTTAAATGCTAAAAGTATAGACAACGCTATTGAGATAGACCGAAACTTACTAACAGACAACCAAGAAATATTTGTTATTAAGGACAGTTTGCTGGATGTCATGCCAGCTAAACCAATTCATTTTTCTGATACTAAAGTAGTTTTAAAAGACGTACCTAACGGAACAGTTATTTTAAAACGTACCGTTCCAGGAGCGTATGCGGGAATGTTAGTACAGCCATTTGTTGAAAATAACAAAACAAACAATAGCGAAGAATAATGAGAAAAATAATCACTTATTTTATCAAATATCACGTAGCAGTTAATGTCTTTATTTTAGCATTTGCTGTTTTTGGTATTCTAGGATATTCGTCTTTAAAGTCTTCGTTTTTCCCTTTAGTGGAGTCTAAGATTATTAACGTTAGTATAGCGTATCCTGGAGCATCTCCTCAAGAAATTGAAGAAGGTATTGTACTTCAAATCGAAGAAAATTTAAAATGGCTTAAAGGTGTCGATCGTGTCACTTCTGTTTCTAGAGAAAATAGCGGAACAATTACTGTCGAGATTGAAAAAGGTGAAAACCTTGACTTTATGCTACTTGAGGTAAAAAATGCAGTGGACAGAGTGCCAACCTTTCCAACAGGTATGGAGCCTTTAGTGGTATCTAAACAGGAAGAAGTCCGCCAAACTATTTCTTTCGCTTTAAGCGGAAAAGACATTCCGTTAGCCACATTAAAACAATTAGGTCGTCAGGTAGAAAATGACTTACGTGCTATTGATGGTATTTCGCAAATTGAAGTATCTGGTTATCCTGAAGAAGAAATTGAAATTGCTGTAAATGAAGGTAGTTTATTGGCGTATAATATAACATTTAGTGATGTTGCTAATGCAGTATCTACATCTAATATATTAGTAACAGGAGGTAATATAAAAACAGATGCTGAGGAGTATCTGATTAGAGCTAACAATAAACAATATTACGGAGACGAAATGTCTAACATTATTGTAAAGGCTTCAGCAGATGGTAAAGTAGTGCGTTTAAAGGATGTCGCTATTGTCAGAGATCGTTTTTCTGAAACACCAAATGCCACGTATTTTAATCAGCAATTAGCAGTTAATATTACTGTTACAAGTACAAATAATGAAGATCTTATAACCTCTGCAGATAAAGTTAAGGATTACATCATTGCGTATAATCAAAAACATAATAATGCACAATTAAATATTGTAAGGGATTTATCTATTACTTTAAATCAGCGTACAGAGTTGCTAGCAGAAAATGCAATAGTAGGTATGATTTTAGTATTAGTATTTCTATCACTTTTTTTAAATACAAGATTAGCATTTTGGGTAGCCTTTGGGTTACCAATTTCATTTTTAGGAATGTTTATTTTTGCAGGACAATTTGATGTTACCATTAACGTATTATCCTTATTTGGGATGATTATTGTTATTGGTATTTTAGTGGATGATGGTATTGTAATTGCAGAGAATATATATCAACATTACGAAAAAGGTAAGACACCAATTCAAGCAGCTGTTGATGGTACAATGGAAGTAATTCCTCCTGTGGTTTCAGCAATTATAACAACATTATTAGCCTTTTCGCTATTCTTATTTTTAGATAGTAGGATTGGAGAGTTTTTTGGTGAAGTTTCCGTCATAGTTATTCTAACCTTAGTGGTATCATTGGTTGAAGCATTAATTATTTTACCAGCTCACTTAGCGCATTCTAAAGCTTTACGACCTCATGTTGAAGAAGAAAATCCATCAAAACTAAAACAGTTTTTTGGTAAAATGAGGTTTATCAATAAAGCAGGAGATAGATTGATGTCCTTTTTAAGAGATAAAGTTTACACACCAACTTTAGACTTTGTACTTGAGTTTAAAATATTGTCTTTAGGTATTTTTATTGGGTTGTTAGTATTAACTTTTGGGTCTATTGGAGGAGGTATTATTGGGGTAACTTTGTTTCCAAGTATTGCTAGTGATACGGTTACCATTCAGCTAGAAATGCCTAACGGAACAAATGTTAAGGTTACAGATTCTATTATTTCTATGATAGAAGAAAAATCGTTTATAGTCAATCAAGAGCTAACAGAAAAGTATTTAAAAGGATCGGATAAACAATTATTTGAAAACACAATATTGACACTAAGTAGCAGTTCTAGTGCGTCTTTAAGATTAAATATGCTTCCAGGAGAAGAACGTCCAGACGCCATTAAAGCATCAATGGTTGCTAATAGATTAAGAGAATTAGTTGGACCAGTTATTGGTACAGAGCGTTTGATATTTGGATCTGGAGGAAACTTTGGTGGTAGTCCAGTATCTGTATCGTTATTAGGTAATAATATCGAAGAGCTTAAAGCGTCTAAAATAGAAATGAAAAACTATTTAGAAACTAATCCGCTACTTAAGGATATCGAGGATAATGATCCTGCAGGTATTAAAGAAATTAGATTGCAACTTAAAGAAAGTGCTTATCTTTTAGGGTTAGATTTACGTACAGTCATGACTCAGGTACGTTCTGGATTTTTTGGTGTGCAAGCACAACGTTTTCAGCGTGGACAAGATGAGATTAGAGTTTGGGTTAGGTATGATAGACCAAACAGAAATTCGATTAACGATTTAGATGATATGCGTATTTTAACACCATCAGGTGAGCGTGTTAATTTAAAAGATATTGCTAGTTATACAATTGAAAGAGGAGATGTCGCAATTAATCACTTAGAAGGTTTAAGAGAAATTAGAGTATCTGCAGATTTAAAAGATCCTAGTACAAGTAGTACAGATATTTTAGATGATATTAAAAATAATTTTATTCCGCAATTACAGTCAAAATATCCAACAATAACCGCTTCTTTTGAAGGTCAAAATCGTGAAGCTAGTAAACTGTCATCTTCATTAGCAAAAGCAGGTATCCCAATATTACTGCTAATTTACATTGTTATTGCTTTCACGTTTAGAAGTTATAGTCAGCCTATATTATTACTATTATTAGTGCCTTTTAGTCTAACAGCAGTAGCTTGGGGACATTGGTTAACAGAAGATGGTTTTCCGATCAATATTTTATCTTTATTAGGAATCATTGCTTTAATCGGGATTATGGTTAACGACGGACTGGTTTTAATTGGTAAATTTAATAGTAATTTAAGAGAAGGTATGAACTTTGATAATGCTTTAAAAGAAGCTGGAAAATCACGTTTTAGAGCTATTTTCTTAACCTCTTTAACGACGGTTGCAGGATTAGCACCTTTGTTATTAGAAAAAAGTAGACAAGCTCAATTTTTAAAACCTATGGCAATTTCTATTTCTTATGGTATAGCTTATGCGACAGTATTAACCCTTTTGTTACTTCCATTATTTTTATCGTTTAGCAACAGTATTAAGCAAAAAGGGAAGTGGTTGTACACAGGAAATGTCGTAACCAAAGAAGAAGTAGAACGTGCCATTAAAGAACAAAATGAAGAAAATGAGCATTAATTACAATCTAATTATAGCAATATTTTGTTGTGTTACCATTGGTAAAGCGCAGGATATTTTAACACAAGAACAAGCTGTTAAATTAGCTTTAGAAAATAACTACGGAATTAAAATAGCGAATAACGCAGTTAGAGTTGCCGAAAATAATACAAGCATTTTAAATTCTGGTTTTTTACCTACACTTACAGGTAATGCAGGAGCAACTTATAATTTAGATAACACTGAAGCTGAATTTTCAAACGGTACATCAACAGTTTTAAATGGAGCAGAGAGTGACAGGTATAATGCTTCAGTAAGTTTAAACTATACACTATTTGATGGATTGGGTAGACGTTACAATTATAAAAGTTTAAAAGAGCAGTACCAATTATCAGATTTGCAAGCTAGAGAGACTATTGAAAATACAATTACACAGTTGTTTTCTGTATATTATAGCGTCGCACAACTTACAGAAAATTTAGATGCATTATCAGAAACATTGAATGTTTCAAAGGATAGATTAGTACGTGCACAATACCAATTTGATTACGGTCAAAATACTAAATTAGGTGTTTTAAATGCCGAAGTGGATATAAATAACGACAGTATAAATATAATCTCTGCTACGCAACAATTAAAAAATGCAAAGCGTGACTTAAATGTTGTGTTAGGTAATGCTTTAGAATCGGATTTTTCTGTTAGTACAGCAGTGGACTTTACTTTACAGTTTCAAAAAGACAGCTTGTTTGAAAAAGCAAAAACTAGAAATGTAGCTTTACTTCAAACAGATAAAAATATCGCAATAAGCCAATTGGATATTAAATCAAGTAAATCAGGCTACCTGCCAACAGTAGGCTTAAATGGAACTTACGGTTGGAATAAAAACAATAATAATGCAGCATCTTTTGTAGCAGTTAGTACAAATACAGGCTTATCTGGAGGTTTAAATTTAACGTGGAATTTGTTTGATGGAGGCGGAACAATAACTAGAGTGAAAAATGCTAAAGTTAATCTAGAGACGCAACAACTTCAAAAACAAAACATCCTAATAGGTATTGAAAGAGATTTTGAAAATGCTTGGGAAGATTTCTACAATAAGCTAAATATATATACAATACAACAACAAAATATTATAACTTCAGAAAGTAATTTTGAACGTACTCAAGAGCAATTTAAAATTGGTCAAGTTAATTCAATCGAGTTTAGACAAGCTCAGCTTAACTTACTTAATGCGGAATTAAGTAGAAATCAAGCAAAATATGAAGCTAAATTAGCAGAACTACAATTGCTACAATTAAGTGGTGAATTGTTGAATGTGAAGTTTTAAAGTTTTTATTTTCAATCATTTAAAACGGTTTAAAATTTTAGTGAACGACGAGATATTGACTTTAGTTTTATAAAATGGAGTTAAATTTCAAATTAAATGTTAATGTTTAATGTATTTAATCGAAATAATTTGTCATTTAACCTCTTTTGTATTAAGTTTGATGTAGTTAATCCTAAATCATTAACATGAAAACGATAAAATTAACTTTAGTAATGTTTCTTTTTGCTTGTGTAGCATTCGCAAGTGTATCAAATTCTGAGAAAGAAGCTTTAATAGCACTTTATAACAATACTAACGGACCAGAGTGGAATACTACTTGGGATCTTGATGCCTCAATAGATACTTGGCATGGCGTTACAATATTAGATTCTAAAATTGTAAGTTTAAATTTGTCATTTAATAATCTACAAGGATCAATACCTTCAGAAATAGCACAATTAAGCAACTTACAAGTATTAAATCTAAGTTTTAATAAGTTATCTGGAGATTTGCCAGAAACTATGTCTAGCATGCAAAGCTTGTATTCTTTACAATTGTTTTTAAATCAATTTGATGGAGAAATTCCTAACTGGATTGGTAGCCTTTCTAATTTAGAATCTTTAGCATTATACAGTAATCAATTTACAGGAGAAATTCCACAGTCAATTACAAGTCTAACTAAATTACGTAACTTAGAGTTAGGAAGTAACTTTTTAAGTGGAACAATACCTTTTGATATTAGTAACTTAAAATCATTAAAAAAATTAAGCTTATTAGATAACCAATTAGAAGGTCAAATTCCAGAAAGCATTGCCGAATTGTCAAACCTTGAAGAGTTGGTGTTATCAAGTAATAAGTTGTCTGGAACGTTACCTTTTGAGTTATCTCAATTATCTAATTTAAAATTAGTTATGGTAAGTGATAATTTACTAAATAACGATTATCTTACAGTAGTGGACGACTCGCCAAACAAAATGGCATTATTTTTAGAAGACTCAGAAGTTGTTTTAAACCAAGAATAACTTCCTGTTAAAATATATTTAAAATAGTCAACCTTTGGTTGGCTATTTTTATTTTTGATAAAAAGTAAGTTATGTTTGAACACTATTTTCAATGTCCATATTGCTGGGAAACCATATCAATGTTACTAGATCCAAGTGTAAGTAAGCAAACTTATGTAGAGGATTGTGAGGTGTGTTGCAATCCAATTCAAATTTCTCCACAATTTGAGGAGGCTGAACTTATTGGTTTTGAAGCCCTTAACATTGAGCAATAAAAAAAGTTGAAATAATGCTTGTAATATGCAAAAAGGGTTGTATATTTGCAGTCCGAAACGATTAGGTCGACATTATGAATCGAAAGTTAAAAGCTAAGATAATCTTCGGAAATACAAATCGCGGGATAGAGCAGTAGGTAGCTCGTCGGGCTCATAACCCGAAGGTCACTGGTTCGAGTCCAGTTCCCGCTACTAAGAAAAAGCACTGATTTTCAGTGCTTTTTGCATTTAAATAAGGTGGTTACATTAAAATGGAGCTACTTTTTTTTATTCCCTGTAAAACATCTGTAAAACAACTTCCTTGTAAAACCTTTGTCCTTTGTAAGGAAGCAAATGTCCAAAGTCGCCTACTGCGTAGCTTTTTGAACATTTGCGACCAGCGATGACTTAAGTCGTTGAAACTTTTAAGACATAGCTGGGCAAGATTGCTTTTGAACTGTTCTAACGACCATTTCAAAAGCGATCTTGCCAAAGGACACCTTTGGAATCCGTTCTTACCCAAAAAAAGAAGACAGGAGAATTGCTTCGTCCTGTCTTGTATTTTTGTTTGTTGCGATAGTCTTATCGCTCTAATTCGCTTTTGTTATGTACTTGTTGTTCTAACTCCTGTCGTCGTTTTTCATTACGTAATAATACATCCCAATCTGCATCGAGTCCTTTCTTATCATAATAAGCAGCTGATGATACTAGGCTTAAACCTTCGTAATAGAGTTGCTTAATTTCTTCAGGATTATTGTGAAGTTTTGTCTCTAGAAATCCTTTTCCTTCTTTGGCTTGATCGTAAAACTCTTCTCCAGAAGCAATGATGCCGTTACAAAATCTATTGAATATTTCTCGATTAGGAGCTAGGTCGAGTGAACGCGCGACTTTGTTAATTTCAAAAGTATCAAGTTCCCTTCTCAGCTCTAGCATACATAAATGAAATTGAGCAATTTCGCTGTTGGTCTTTGTCTTAAGTTCTATAATAAGTCTTTCATCATAATTAATGATATCTTCAAAAGGTGTTTGTTCTAAGGCTTTCTTTATGGTTTTAAAAAATGTGATTTTGTTCATCATAATGCTCGGTTTATATATTCAATTGTATCATAGCATTAGCGCTCCTGTTCTTGATCTTTATCGTTGCGAGATTTTAATTTCTTTAACTCGTTCATACGTTTTTGCTCTTTTTCTATAGATATTCTTGCTGGATCAAAACCTAATGTTTTTAGTCGGTAGCGTCTTTTGAAACCTTGGACGCCGACAATCTTACCAGCTCTTGAATAGAATTGGATTCCTGCTTTTTCAAATTCTCTCTTATCTACCTGTTCAGTGCGGACACGAGCAAATACTTCAACCAGAACATCACGTAATTCTTGACGTTCGCTTTGTTTACCTCGAAGATTTAACTCTCGTTCAATATCAAGCTGAAGCATCGCTTCTTTTTTTTTAGAATGATTGACTTTACTGAAGGTTAGTCCAAGTTCCTTTTCTTGAAATTGCTCCATACGGATTTTAACCTCTTTAAATTCTTTTCGAGATAAACGCACTGGCTTTCCTGTAGCAAATTCGAGTGCTGAAATAACATTGTGAATGTGAAGATGGTCTTTGTCTGAATGCATCGTACTTATCACCATTGAGTTTGGTGAACGTTCGTTGGCATATTTTCGAGCAATTTTCAGAAGCACCTTTTTTGGTAGCTTATCAGTATCAGCTTTGTGAAAAGATATTATCTCGTGATATGCAATATTTTTATTACGTCTTTCAATGGTACGTTTGGATTCATTTTCGCTGAATTGGCTTACCATATTTTTAATACGCTTCTCCAGCAATTTTTGTTCTTTAATAAGATCATCCTGTGCTTCTTTCATTTGCTTATCAAAGTTCCTATCACCCTTGATATAGCGATTAATAATGAAGCCGAGTTGCTTCTGATTTTCTTTGGTAAGAATATAGCGGATAGTATTTTCAAGTGCTTTTTTAGACTTTATGGATTTACTCTTAATTATCATGATTTATGGATTTAATAGTTTTAAAAAGCTATCTTCAATTTTCTCAAATCGCTCCAGCATCTCTTCAAGAGCATCTGAAGCTTCATTATCTAAAGACTCTTCCATCAGGTTAATGAGTGTTCGTAACTGTTGGTGTACTTCGCTAAAGACTTTTGTGTCTACTTGAGGTGCGTCTTGAGATGTGAGTTGTGTGTTAACAGCATCATATAAGAACTTCGATATGCTTTTACCCCCTCTTTTTTGGTGTATCAACGTTAGCTGTTTTGGATAAAAGCCAAGTGAGAATTCTTTCCTTTTGATTCTCTTTTCTCTTCTATAGTGTTTGTAGTATATTTTCCAATACTCTTTTTTAGCATTTTTAATTTCATCCCATGAAGGATTTGGATTGTCCTTAAAAGCACAATCCAAATACTCATGGAGTGATGAAAAGCTAAACGGTTCCATTAGCGTTCTTGATTGTTTTCTTGTTCCTTACCTTTTTTAAGCTCTTGGAGCTCTAGCTTACGCTTCTTTGGTTTTGGCGGAACAATGTCGTGATAGCTCATTTCGGTAAAATGGATATCTCTCTCTATTCCTAATCCAAAGGGTCTTACAATAGATTCTAATTCTGTTATTGAAAAAGAACCCCATTCATCAAAGGCAAGTCCAGTAACGTAACCGTTACAAATTTTTGATTCGGGATTATATTCCGTTGCATACCACGTTCCAGAACCAACAGGGTCAAAGAACTTGGCAATAAAGGTTGGATTTTCTTTTTCTGACTGGTCGCCAACTTGAGCAAACCTTTTTTCTAACGTTTTAGTCATTAACTTCATCTTGTTTAGTTTTTAGATTATTGTTTACAGCTACCGTGGCATTTTTTTTCTTGGTGTAAGCTTCAAGTGGTAAATACTGAATACGGTAACTAGGATTATTTTCAGGGCTGAAATTTTCAGGTAATTCCATTTCCATAGCTTTTACAAAGGATTTGATTTTGTAATAGGGCTTAACCTTGCAAAGCAATGGCTTCATACCACCATTAGGAATGACTATTACATTGTCCTTCGGCATAGTTCTAATTTCTGAACCTGTCATAAGTGCTCTACTTCTGAGGATTTTTTTATCATTATCCTCATAGTATTGATAGTCTCCCAAGGCTTTTGAAATGCGGTCACACTCATCGTTCAAACCTGTCATATAGACCTTGCAAGCGTTGTTAAGAATACTTTTGGCGTTATACTGGCCATAGTTCTCATACAGCTGGTTTTCGCTCTGAAGTACTCCAAGAATGGACATATACTTTCTAGCATTAGCAATGACGTTTGAAAGGCTTGGGAGCGGGATACTTGATAGCTCATCAATAAGGAGGTACAAGTCATTATCTTTTACCTGAGGAATTGATCTAAATACTTCACTAAAGAGTTGTTCGAAAAACAAACCAAACAGAGGACTGTAATAGTTCATGTTGGTGATATTGCAATTGAGAAAGAGAACAATTTTTTCTTTTCGCATACGAGCAAAATCGAAAGTATCTACACTGGTCACATCAAGGAGAGATGGATCTTTTCCGATAAATGATAAATGAGAAATCGCTGAACTAATGATATTCGACTTGGTCTTTTCGCTGTTGGCGATAACACTCTTATATGCTCGCCATTGACTCTGAGTACTTTCATCTGCAAATAGTCCATTTACAACATCTTCATTGCCTGCAAGATTCTCGAGTAAGTAATATACGTTGCCGATGTTCTGATAAATCTTCGAGGTGTTTTCAAGAAGGAATTCAATTAAAAGACTAATGAGTTCTATGGATTTTAAATCCCAAAAGTCAGACGTCTTTTTACCGTTCTTCTGTACTAACATAGTTGCAACCTTGGTAATGTCTGATGGTGATTGTATGCGGTGCAGTGGATTGTAGTAAATAGACTGCTCCTTATTATCAGGGTCAAAGCTGTACACCTTGTATCCTTGATTTACAAAATGATTGGTCATTTTTGAAAGCTCACCAGATGGATTGTTGATAATCATACTGGCAGGCTTATATGCACTCGCAATTCTTAGGGCACTGGGTATTAAGAAAACTGTAGACTTTCCTACACCACTTGGTGCGAAACAAAGTAAATGTTCTTTTGATTTTTTGGCTGATAAAAACTTAGTTCCAGTTATTGATAAACCATCGTGTGATGCGGATATAAGTTTACTTTCTCTTCCAAATTTAGCAGATAAATTATGTTTGCTGCCTACAAGGTTTTGAAGTATCCCGTCTAGGAATTCCCCACCTTTTTCTAATGTATATGTTATGTAGTTTTGAATATTCATTTTCCTAAAAGTTTTTGAAATAGATTATTAGTTGCACCAAGAATAAGCTCTAGCCCACGTGTACATCCGTACACGCAGATTAGAACAATCTTGAATATGAATTGGAGTAGTGTAAGGACTAGTTTCATCTGTATCGAATTAGTTGACGTTAGATACAAACTCAATAGGCAGATTTAATTCCTCAAATATGCTTGCGTAGAGAGCTTTCATCAAAGCAAATGCAGTATCCTCCTTTATCGTTCGAGGCTGATAAACAACGATGACCTTAATATTGGAATTTGTTCGCTTGAGATGAGATGTATGCTTCAAAAACAGCTCCTTAACGAGCTCTGGTTGTCGCTCCAGTTTTAGCATATCTTTATGCCTATGAACCGAGAACCACTCACTATTGTTTTCTTGTAAATCAGAGTAAACATATAGTTCCGTTGAGATAATGGTATCCTTCTGTAAGAAAATCAATTCTTCAACAATAGGCTTCCAAATAGAAGAATAAGGATAATTACCTGCATCAATTCGATTATTCAAAATAGAATCTGTTCTTTTGTAAAACGCTTCTACTTCAACATCTCGCTCTAATTGGTTTCCTAATAATGCAGTAGCACCTATAAGTTTAACTTCTGCTCGTTCGTTATGTATAAGGCTACTAATATGACCGTGTCTAAATATTGCAGATCTCCATGAATCCTCATCTAAACCAAATTTTTGTTTGATTTGAATAGGGTTTGGCTTAGCAATAAAATCTTCTTCGGTTCTATCTTCTAAAATGGAAATTTGTGTTCCAACTTGCTCCGATTTGGTGCAGGCTGACATAGTCAGCCCTATCACCAATATATATATCCAGCTCCTCATGTTTAAATACTTAAGCTTGAATAGAATGAAGGAAGCATCGGTATATCGTCCTCAAAAAACTTAGGCACCTTACCGTCACTTCGGTGTATGCAGTTGGTACTGTAAAAAGTCTTTTGTGATTCTTCATACAAGCGCTGGACGAGCTCTTGCATGTCATGGGCATAAATCTGAATTTGTTTGCGAGCTAATTCAGACTCCTTCTGTTCTTTTCGGATGTCGGTAATCTTAATCTTTAAGGTATCTACTTCTTTTTTAAGCTCTAAAGCTTCTCCTTCGGCAGTCTTGTACTTATCCCATATTTTCTTCTCTTCTCGTGTGAGCCCAGCGAAGAAAACAACCAAGGTTGCCACCGCTGTGAAAAATAAGTTAAGACAGGCAAAGTAGAGTGGGCCCGCGCCATTCCCGAATACGGTATTGCCACTAAATGTTGTCGTACGGAAAATACCAAGTACATAAAACACTACAAAGAGTCCAGTAAAGATTAGTATTGTAATCATTCGCTTTTGCCATAAGGTCTTCCCTTTAGAAATGATTTCAGGCAGATACTCTGCAACAAGAAAAATACCGACTCCAATTGCAAAACCCAAAATATAGGATGTAATGAGAGGATAGCCCATAGCTTGAAGTGCTGTTCCTGAAATGAGCGTGTCTACTAATACTAAAAAGAATAATACACCTCGTGTCCATTTGTATCGCTTAGCCTTTTTCTCAATAGTTTTATCGCAAGCCTCTAGCTCACGCTTCTTTATACGATAATCTGTTTCGGCTTTTTCAAGTTCAGCTTCAGCCTCTTCGAGTTTTTTGTCAGCCTCTATCTTATCCGCAATGATATGATGTGCTTCAATTTCAGATTGCAGTTCTTTTTTAATAGACATCATCATCTTACTGTAAGCTCCATCAATGACCCCAGTATAAACGTCTTTTGTACAATCAACTTCTGGCTTGCTCGGTTTCATGTTACCTAAATCCTTAGCTAACGGAATTGCAATTCCGTTTTTAATTTCCTCATGCTCTTGGTTTAATTTCTTTTCCAAGTCTTCCATTTTGTATCTGAACACGGTTATGCTGTTGTTCTCCGATACGTTTTTCTTAACTTTTGTTTTCATAATTAACAGGTTTTAAAATTTGAATATTTAAATAGTTGAAATTTGTACCACTCAAGTTTTGGTGGTAAATCAGTTGCTTGACTACTTCGGAATAGTGTAATGATTTGATCTTCTGTGAGCGTGCAATTATCATCCGGAACATTAAGAGTTTGTCTGTTCCTTGGATTGTAGAAACCTCTATTATCGCCTTTCCAATACGTTGCGTGATAACCTCGATTCAACAAATACTGCTGAAGTTCTAAAGAGGTGTGTTTGTGTTGCGCCATTTTATAAAAGCCTAGAGTGTAATACTCATCTAAAACTTTAAATCTTTCTTTGGCTTCAAGAGAATTGAAGAGTCCTCTTGCTTTTTTGGAAGTGATGACTTCCTGTTCTTTGTTTTTTTTCATACGGCTGAAAATTTTAATAGTTAAAAATTTTCAAAGCCATTTTGAACTGACTAATCTATTTGACAAAAAAACTATATTACTTATAGTAGTTATAGTTTGCTTGAAAACGTTGTTGGTTTTCCTGCTGATTAATCGGTTCAAACTGGTACTTTGAACTCGGTGTGCCTTCATTTTACTGGAGGCATTTTTTTATACCCCATTGAAGAACAACAGCACGAACAACCAAAATCATCCTAGATCATCCAAATCGAAAAAAAATTACTTTAGGTCACGGGTAAATTTATTTTAGGATATTCTTCCAATATTCAGATTTTAATACCTTTACGGAATGAGTGACGAGGGTAAAAAAAATGTAACTAAAATTGAAGCTGACAATAAATTAGCTTCCTTGAATGAGGCTTTCTTAGATTATTATAGAGATGAAGAAGTAATACAAAGCATTGTTTCAAAGAAAAATAAGAGTGGAGATAATCCTTTTTATAAAAGAATAAGTTCTGATAGTAAGAAAATTTGTCCTCCTGATGGACAAGGAAAGACACGCAGTATTCTTTCAACAAGTTGGTTGCGAAAATACTTTGATGAAAGCTCTCAGGATAAGAGGGTCTTTAAGAAGACACAAATAGATGACCTCAATAGATTAATTAAATTTTATAGGGCAAATGTTTTTTCCGAATCAGATAAACAAGAAGATACCGAAGAAACAAAGTTCTGGCCTTACCTAGTAGGATTGATTGTTTCATTTCTACCCTTAGTTATTATTCCTTTTGCAGTTTTTGTTATTTATGATTTAGTTGGTAATGATGAAAAGAGAAAGTTTCATAAGGTTAAAATTGGGTCGTTAGTTTTAATGATAGCTATCAGTCTAATATCATTAGTATTAGCTTATAATTATGCTCAAGGCTTTATTAAATCGAACTATCAGTCAATTTCAAAAACAGAATTTAGCTTAAACCCTGTCCCGAATCGAGAAGGTTTTGTGTATTCAGCTATGGCGCGCGGTGATAACAAAACTCTTAAAATGCCTTCAGTGTCTCCAGGCAATTCATATAATTTTTTTGTTACGTGTAGTTATATGGGAACAGGAAAAGGGTTGGCTGTAAGCAACGGTCGTACACATGTTTTCTATGATAAAAAAGGCTTGTTAGAAAACAGCACAAATATTGTTTTTTCTCTGAGTGGTAAGAACGTTAGAAGTGTTTATGATGGTATTAAATTAGACAATTTACCAGCACACTGGGAACTAGAGATTGTCTCCGTAAAGCATACTAATAACAGTAAACATAAAACATGTGAAGGATATAGTTTTAACCATGATGTTGACGTTGATAAATTTGAAAATAATGGAATATTTCTAGGAGAGGTAGATTCCTACTCACCTGTTATTGATGATGAAAAAATATTTTGTGATTTAGGACATATTAATGTTGAATTTAAATTTACTAATATGTCCGAAGTGGTTTTGTTTGAAAAGGATTTGAATAAATAAAAAGCTCCACATTGGAAGCTCTTCATAGAAATTTTGGAGATTATTATTAATTAGTTGTCCAAGTAATAATGACAAATACAGAGAGACACTGCATCAAATAATCCAAAGTGATACGTTTCTGTTCGTGGATATTTAGGTTTCTCGAAAAATAACATTCTTAATTTCGGAATATTACGGACTATTACCTCCGCGATTTCATAACGAGTTTTGGCGTTCCAGATATCAAATACAATCCGAATTTGCTCTCTCGAATATGACGAAAAGTTAATTTCACTTATTTTAAGATAAACACTTATACTTCTGATGAGCTGTTTAACTCTTGCACATTTGAAGCTTGAGTTTCCTTTAAAATCTTCAAGTATGACTCTTTCAGGATCATACTTTTTAATAAGCTTTTTTATTTCTACCATTGACTCTGTATTACTCATTGGAGTAATTCTAATAACACCTTTATCTATTACTGTAAGCGCTCCTTGCATTAATGCAAATCCAAATCCATATGAGTTAGGATATATGCTTAAAATTCGCTCATGACCATCTTCCATCGGGTTATGACTCATGGCAGTCTTTACTTAAATTATTTACAAATGACTCTATAAATTGTACTCTTTGAGTACTCCTTGGAGGTCGACAAGTGTTAAGCTCGTCTACTAGTATTTGACTTTGCTTGCTTATATTATTTTTGAGTAGACTCATCTGTTCAGCGAATAATTCATTAAGCGGTACTCCGAAGAGCATGTGATATAAAAGATAAATGTTTGGGTTTGCTTGGCGCATTCCCCTCTCTACTTTGGAGAGGTTTCCCTTATCTATACCGAGAAGAAACGCAACGTCATGAAGTGGCAAGTTCGCATCTTTTCGATAATGGGATAATAATTTTGATTTTGTATGCATAAATAATAAGAGCGTTGAAGGTTAGAGCTCAACGCTTTTATAATGTACTGGACATATTAATTTGATAATACTCATACGGAGTTGTCACTATGACAATTTTTTTCGGCTGTGACACTTCTCCTTAAGTAATTTTGAATAATATTTTGTGAGATTAATCACAAGAGTATGTATTATATTTTTTCACTTCTCTTTTGATGTTGAATGCAGAGCATTCATAAAAGAAAACTGATAAGAATATGAAATACATAAAGTATTTATTATACAACGTTAATTAATAGATTGTCCAGTAAGATAACAGTAACGTTCCCAATCAGTAAGTTTACTGTTTTTGTTTTTTTGAATTTTTGAGTTGCTTAGTTTTTTAGTTGTTAGTTTTATAGTATTACTTTTCGTAATAGGATTTTTGGATAATTTTACATTAGATTTTTCTTGAAAATAGGTTGAAGCGTAGAATATACGTAGGCAACCCTTACGCTCTTCTGGTTCATTTAGAATGGCGCCTTTTTTATTTGTAGCAATTACCAGCTTCTTGTTAATAAGTTGATGAATACCTAATGAGATTGATTTACAACTGAGACCAGTTCGGTTTGAAATAAATTTTTGAGATAACCATTCCTTCTTCTTCCTACCTCCGTGACCATCTGAGAAACCTATTGTTTGTCTTATGATAAGTAATAATATTTTCAATTCTTTCTCTGAAAGGTTTTTCAAATGAGCATCTACTAAGGCATTTGGTAATTGTGTGGTCTCTCTGTAGTTCATAGAAAAAGTATAATGAACGCCAGCGTTGAAGATAGACCTATAAAATAGTCATATCTAACATTTTTCTGTTTTGACAATTTTGTATGAGTATCAAATTTAGTGTTGTGGTCATAGGATAATAGTATGCAAAGCAATCAATTAAAAACACTATTTAAGGGCTATCTTTTGGAATGTAATTACACTAAAGGTCTTAGTCCTGAAACCATTAAAAGCTATACCCACGTTTTTCATGCATTCATTAAGGTAATGCCTGAAATTACTGCGCCAGAGCATCTCACAAAGCACTCTCTCAATATCTTTTATGAACGACTTGGCACAAGAGATCGTCTTGTTGGAAAGAAAACAATACGTGGGAAGCTGAAACAATCAACTATCAAAACATACTATAGTAAGCTTGTTGCATTTTTTAGATGGATGGAACGTAATAATTATCTTGATTCAGGATTCTCGGATTCAATTACAAAGCCACCAGAGCCAAGATATACTGATGAAAAGGCCTTAACAGATTTAGAAATATCTAAACTCATGGCAACAATAAGTCTTCACACTATGGATGATGTTTTGGTCTACCAAAGAGATATGCTCATTTTAAATTTTTGTATTTATTCTGGACTTCGGAGAAATGAATTATTATCGTTAAAAGTTCAAGATGTGGACTTGGTAAGTAGGACGATTAAAGTAAACGCTTCTACATCAAAGAGTAAAAAGGATCGGTACATTCCATTACATCCTCAGCTCCTTCAACAGCTCGATACTCACCTAAAAGAAAGACGCCTCAGAGGGCTAAAATGCCCCTATGTAGTGACTTCAACACGTAAGGATGAACAACTAACCATTTACGGATTGAAACATTGGGTAAAGCGATATAGAAAGTTATCGGGAGTAAGATTTCACATTCATCAAACAAGGCATACCTTCGCCTGTTCCTTAGCAAAGTCAGGAGCTGATATTGCTACTATAATGAAAGCATTAGGTCATTCAACTACTCAAATGACGGAACGATACTTACGTTCTATTACACCAGAGCACGCACGAAGCTATATTGATAAACTATCATATTGATTTTTTTCGTTAGCTCGTGTAATATTCCAAGTGTCGTATTCATTAAACGTTAATCAACCGCTAATGCATCGACTACTGCAAAATTAATGCTGTTTTTATCGCAAAACTCTTAGTGGTGATGTGGTCCATCCTAAAAACTATGTTTTTGGAAGGTATAGGTCTAAAACCCTTATAAAATAACATTATAATCGCGCGTGTAGCTCAGGTGGTTAGAGCGCGTCACTGATAATTTCGTGACCGCACTTTAGACCACATCTTGAGGCTGATAGTTCTGTATATATAAAGGGTTTTAGCTGTTTTTACAGCCTAAAAAAATAACTTTTACGACCACATCACTAACATATACGCCCGTTCACACTCCAGTAGATCGATGCCAGCATCTTATTATGCACATCGAACAACTACTGGAGATTTTTTGTACTTATTCCAAATTTATTAAAGGGCTCTCGGATAACACTATTAAAAGATATAGTGAGAATATTAATAATTTTATATCACTCTCAGAGGTAAATCATTTTGATGATATAAATGAGCAAAAAGTTCTTGCCTTCTTTTTTAAGGGACGAGTTGAGCGTAAATGGAAATCAACTACGTATCGTACCTACTATATGACACTCATTGTTTTCTTTGACTGGGCTGTTGCCAATGGTCATCTAGAAACTAATTATGTTAAAGGAATTGAGCTCCCAAAAATTCCTAAGTCGCTACCTAAGAACCTCTCAAAACAACAGACCAATCTTATTCTTGAAACCACACTTAACTTCCCTTGTTCTCATCGGTTTATTCGCTATAGAAATCACGCTATTTTATCAACCTTTGTTTTTGCAGGTATTCGCAAAGATGAACTTTTCAAGCTTACGCTTGATGATGTCGATATTGAAAATAGAACCTTGTTTATAAATGGTAAAGGTGAAAAGCAGAGAATTATTCCTATTAGTTATAGGTTGGCAGAAATCTTGAAACGATATTTAAAAGAACGTCAAAAATTGAAAAAAACATGTCCAGCATTTTTCACTTCTTTTCGCTTAAATAAAGCTTATACTGATGCAGGACTTCGAAGGGTTGTTAAATCTATACGAGAATGCTCAGGAGTCTATTTTAGGCCTCATGTTTTGAGACATACTTTCGCTACTCTTATGCTTGAAGGTGGATGCGATGTTTATTCCCTTTCTAAGATGATGGGACACAACGATATTAAAACGACAACTCTTTATCTATCTGCATCTGCCGAACACCTTAGGAGTGTGCTTATGAAGCACCCATTAGAAAAAAATAGCTTTTAGGCTATTTTTTTATGCCTACAAAGAATGAGTTTTTTGAAACTTATAATTAGCTCATAGTATGTAATATGTTTGAGCCTAAAATTATTAGTTATATAGGTATTACTGACTTTCGAGATATTCGTCACAAGTTCGGCATATTTCAAGCAGACCGATTTATGCATACCTATATTTTAGGTAAAACAACCAGCGGTAAGTCTAATTTAATATTAACCTTATGCCTACAAGATATTAAAAGAAATAATGCTGGGGTATTTCTGTGTGATGTACACGGAGACCTCATTGAAACCTTGTTGCAGCATATCCCTGAGCATAGGAAAAAGGACATTATTTATCTTGATATCCCTAATCCTAAGCTAGTAATTGGATACAACCCAATTAAAAAAGTGAATTATGAAATGCGCTCATTAGTGGCGAGTGGAATTTTAGAAAGTTTCAAAAAGTTATGGAGTTCATCGTGGGGGCTTCGATTAGAAAACCTTATACGTATGGCGCTTTTAGCACTTTTGGATCAGCCAAAAGCAAATCTCAAGGATATCCTCAGAATCCTTCAAGACTCAAGCTATAGGCAAGCCTGCATTCCTAATAGTGTTAATCCTGAAGTTAAACGATTTTTTACAAAAGAACTTCCTCAGTTATCTTCTTCGGTACTACATCCTGTATTAAGTAAATTGGGTTCCTTATTAGTACATCCAAGTGCCAGTCGATTCCTTATTGATAATCCAGATTCATTATCGCTCTTCAAAGCTATGAATGAAAAGAAGATTGTCTTGGTTAATCTAAACAAAGGACGCCTTGGTGGTGATGTAACTCACATATTAGGGTCTATTCTTATTTCAGGAATATACAATAGTTCTCTCGCAAGAGTAATTCTACCCGAAACAAAGAGAGTTCCCTTTCATGTGTACCTTGATGAATTCCAATACTACACAACTAATATTTCAGATATGTTCTCTGAATTGAGAAAGTTCAAAGTTTCACTTAATATCGCGCACCATTATCTACAAGAAATTTCAGACAACATAAGGCACGGAATTCTCGGGAATGTGGGGACTGTTATTTGTTTTAGAATAGGAGCAAATGATGCTGAGTTTATGACACGTCAGCAGTTTAAAGAATATAGTCCTCTCTCTATCGGTGATTATGTTTACCTCCCTAACCGTAGCATTATTATTTCCTTAATGATTGATGGTAAACCTTCCAAACCATTTACAGCAAAAACGCTGTATTACAAGGATATTTTGTGACAACAAAATATGAGTATTCGAAGGAATTCATCTCTGTAATACTCTTAAGGAACCTTTCTTAAATTTTATAGAATTATGAATACAGAAAATAGTAATACAAAAACTATTATAAAATGTCACGAAGTACAAATTCACTACAAGCGTCCATTTTTTAACATTATCAAAAAAGTATCATCATCAGAGGATTCAGAAAAGCTTTTACGCTCATTCATAGACATTGAGCGTATCGACTACAAAGAATTCTTTTGGGTGCTTTTACTTACTAATGCCAATCAAGTTATTGGTGTTAGTGAAATTGCTGTTGGAAATACCAGTGGTGTGATGGTAAATATTAAAGAAATCTATCAATTGGCTTTACTAGCTAATGCATCTGCGATTATCGTAGCGCATAATCACCCTTCTGGAAAATTAACTCCTTCTGAGGCTGATAAACGTCTTACTCAGAAATTATCTAACGCTTCAAAGCTACTAGATATAACCTTACTCGACCATCTTATTCTAACCTCTGAAGGTTTTGTGTCCTTTTCTGACAGTAATTGGATGTAAGACTTTTATCAATTTATGATAAAAACACCAATTACATATTATGGTGGCAAGCAGAATTTAGCCAAAATGATTGTGGCTTTAATTCCTGAACATACCATTTACACCGAAGCGTTTGCAGGTGGTGCTGCGGTATTCTTTTTAAAATCAAAAGTTAAAAACGAAATCATTAATGACACTGATAATTTCGTAACTATTTTTTATAAAGTACTTCACGAAGATTTTGAAGCACTCAAATCAAAAATAAAAGTGACGGCATATTCTAGAGTTGTATATAACGTAGCTCTAAATATCTATAAGCATAATGTGTTCTTTACAGACCTACAACGTGCTTGGGCATTTTTTGTGCTCACGAATATGGGGTTTTCTGGACGCATTGGATCTTTTGGTTGTTATACTAAAGGAACCAAAGCTATGGGCTGGGAAAACAAAAAGGAGATGCTGACACCTGAACTAAAAGATCGATTAAAAGGTACTCAGATTGAGTGTACTGATGCTTTGAAAATTCTAACACTAAGAGATAGTCCTGAAACATTTCATTACATAGATCCACCTTATTTTAATTCTAATATGGGTCACTACAGTAATTATTCTAAGGATGATTTTATCGAATTACTTAAGGTTCTTTCAAAGCTGAAAGGAAAATTTATCCTCAGTTCGTATCCATCAGAATTATTAACCCAGTTCACATTAGAGTTTAATTGGCATACCAAAACCGTAGAGCAATTAGTAACGGCAAATCAAACAAAATCTAAGACTAATAAAACAAAAACGGAAGTGCTTACGGCAAACTTCCCACTCGATTAAATATTAATAATTTAAACAATTCAATATGAAAAAAGTAATTGAAAAAACCGTGAATCTAAACTTGATTGGTGTAAACGGTAATGCCTTTATGATTATGGGTGTATTTAGAAAACAAGCAAAGAAAGAAGGCTGGACAACCGAAGAAATAGAGGATGTCATGGCTGAGGCTAAAAATGGTGACTACAATCATCTTTTAGCGACCATTGAAAACCATTGTGAACCTTTAAATGAAGAGGAATGAAACTAAGAAACTATAAACGAATTCTATTCTTCCTTAATAGGCTTGAATCATTTCTGGAGTCAGAAAAAGAATCAAATACTTCTTCAGAATTAGCGAGCTATTATACTGATAGTGAATTACGCGAAATCATTCATTGGTTATATCGTGATGTATGGAGTAAAAACGCCCTAGGATTTATGGAGCGTCCACAATTGCTTGAGTTAATCAATAGCAATTATGGCATCTTACTTTGGACTATTTATGGCTTAGAAAAATCTATGACGGATACACCAAATATTGCTCAGACCGATATTGATTCATTCTTTCAAAGAACTCAAAATGAACTTCATTATTTGGCTTCAAAACCAGTTGAAGAATGGGATGAGTATGATACTTCTAACTATCGAAGTCTCTTGGTGAAAACAGGCACTACTAAAAAAGTATTTGCCATTTTCACAAGCGATGTATTAGCTGAAGATGTTTATGCGGTCACAACCAAACCTTCTTACTTCTTCGATACAAAAGCTGAAGCTGAAGAAGAAATTAATAATATCCTTGTTGAAGAGAAATTTACCCGAGACGAACTCGTGGTGCATAGCCTTTGGCTATTAACTTAAAACTAAATATTAATTTAAAATTTAATACTATGAATGCAACTATTGTAGATGTTCTAATAGAAAACATCAAAACAGACCAAGGACTTCTGGAGCAAACAGAAGCACAAATTGAAACTGCAAAAGAAAGCAAACGACAGGTAGTAGACCGTCTTAAGGATTATAAACGAGACATTACAGTGCTGTTAAAATACGCAGATGATGAACAACGAAAGCGTATTGAACAACTCGGTTTTAGTTTCTCGGAGTCGGAGAGAGGTCTCAACCCTGTAGCTTCCCTTGTCCTTGATATTGTTATGAAGACTAAGGATAATCAGCTGACTAATGCTGAGTTATACGAAGCTTACGTAAAGACCTTTAAGAAGAAAGAGGATGCCTTCAACTATACGGAGTTCAATATTAAATGTCGTTCTCTATTTAATACACAAAGGTTAATTCGAAAAAAGAGTCTTGATAAAACATCGTCACGAGAAGATGTTATTTCATTAAATGGCAAGAATATTAAAAAAGAAGAGCCACCAATAGAAATTGATGAAAAAATAAAATCTACGACGGATAATAAAAAAATGACGGTGAAGCCAAAATCAATTAGTTCAACTAATAAAAAATAGGTTTATGAGCAGTTATAAGTACTTGGATATTTTCGATAAGAAACAGAAAGCAATTGACCATTGTATGTGGTTAAATTTCAAATATAGAATTGCAGGTATTACTTTCGGGATTATAAATGGTCCAAAAAATAATTTTGCAGTATGCGAGGAAGCTACAGCGGCTGAAATGCAAATGAGCTTCTTAGATATACTTCCAGATAATCATTTTGAGTTATCATATAGACAGCTTGATATTATAAGGCAGGATATTGAATTACTTCCTTTTTGGGAATCAATTATCGGTATGGTGTCTGTCATAGATGGTGAAATCTTAAGATATATCATAGAGGATAAAATCCCTTTAGATAAAATTATTCGCCACGAGTTAGCTGGACGGGGGTTTGATAAAAACCATCGTTGGTGTGGCTTTGATAAGGCTAGAGAAATTTGGACAAATCAAAATTAAATATAGCAAAACACTCAGTATCAAATGAGTGTTTTTATTTTATAATTTCGATAAATAAGGATGGCTTCCAATTATGAAGGATTATGAGATATTTTTTAGCTCTACTCAAACCAACGTACAGTAAATTTCTCCCGTTTTCAATATCTTCAGATGTTAAATCCGCGTATGTCCACGATGATCTATCTATTAGCTTTTGATACGGAATTTTATTTTCATTAACACCGTTTAAGATAACTGCATCAAATTCTAACCCTTTAGACTTATGTATAGTATCGCTAAAAATTCCGTTGACTCCAGAAATAGCTTGAATATATTTCGATAGAGACCAATAATCTTTTTCATCATTTGGTATTAGTTCTCGAATGATTTCAAATAAAGAATCTGAAATACCAGTAAAATTTTTAAAGAGTTTTTCAATATGATGAAGACCAGCAATTACATCTTCATCAAAATTTAGCTCTCCAAACTTAGTAATTAGATTATTTGTTTTTAGAGCCAATAGTTTTTCAGAATACGCAATGTCATTATCTAATAAATAGATATCTATATTTCTTTTTATAGACCTGAGATTTCTAATGTTTGGTTTAATGGAATACCTACTAAGTGATTTAAGTAAAGTGGAAGTGGAATTATTAATGTATTTATGTGGCAGCGCTCCTAAACCCACTACGTTATAATCTTTTCTTAAAATCTTACTTACAGGAAATCCCGTGTACCAACTTGTAGATAATATTGCCATTTCTTCAGGAAGGACATCATGCTTTTTTGTAAGCTCATCTACAAACCACTTAATAGTACCTTCGTGATTTACTTTTTTAGTCTCGTGAAAAATAACATCAATATCTAAATTAGAAATTATTGATTCGTTTTCGATTGATGGGTGATTATTAAACAACTTTTTATATGTCTCAACAATACAATTTGTAGACCTATAAGTTTCTGTCAAACTTTCCTCCGTAGCATTGAAGTCAGAGATAGCGTTTCCAAAAGAATCTTCGATAGCACCTGCGAAAGAAAAAATTCGTTGTTTATCATCTCCAACCATAAAAAAACTACATTCTCCATTTAGCATTAATTCCTTAAGGATGCTGTATTGATAAAGATTTGTATCCTGAAATTCATCTACAAGAATTTCATAAAACTTAGCAGCTAAAGATTGAGCTATAAACTTTTGTTCTGATATCAGTTTTAAAGACCTATAGAGTATTTCATTAAAATCTATGACACCATGAGTCTGTTGGAAGAGATAGTACCTTTGAGAAACCTCTTGAAGTGTTTTTGAATGATTCCAATCCACATCTAAATTTAATGATCCATCTATTTTATGAGCTATTTTATTTAGCTCTTCAAATTTATTCTGACCAAAATTTTCATCAAGTTTTATATCCTCATTCTCAATAAAGAACAACTCTTGTAATTCGTAACTTATCACCTTAGGTCTTGCCCAATTATACTTCCAGCTGAATGGTCGTAAAATAAACTCTAAGCAGAAGCTGTGAATTGTTCCTATGAACATATTCTTATTAATTTCTAACCGAGAAGAAATTTCATCCGCACCAGTATTCGTGTAGGTAATCAAGGCAATAGATTTGTGCTTTGGTAGCGAATCAATTTTATGTGATGCCCTAGCGACTAATGTTCTTGTTTTTCCAGTACCAGGAGATGCCTTAATTAAGACGTTACCAGTAGAATTAAAAACGGCTTTCTTCTGTGAGGCATTAAGATTCATTTTCTATTTCAATATTATTTTTAGTAAAAATAAATTGAAGTGCATCATACAGATATTTTGGAATTTCAAAGTTCTCATCTATTAAAAGTGAAAGTTCTTGAGCGAACCTTCCTTTTTTTATTGTGCCGTCAATTCTTTTCAATAATTCATCATTCCAATTCTCGGTTGTAGCCATTAAATTTGCATAAGAAATAGGATGATTTAAATTCTCAAAGCATTTCTTTAAGTATTCAGAGTTTGTTGTCTTAGATGGAAATAAATCGACTTCTAAAGTCTCGTTTCCATCAAAAACCTTTACCCTATCCGCTACTTCAAAGCTTTTCGCGTTTGCTACTGCCGTAGTTGTATTTCCGTCTTCGTGCTCTTTGGCATCTCCATCAATGATTGCGCAACAAGTAAGCTCAAAATCTTCATCCTTGAACATTCTGAGAAATGGATCAAAATAGCGACTATGTATTGGTATAACAGATATGTTGTGTTCAACTAAGTTCACCCCAAACACCTTTTTAGCAATCTCAGGAATTATAAACTGTTCAGCAACTCCTTCAACTAGTATTACAGCACTAGAAAAGAATAGTTCTGAGCGTGTAGCGTCTAAATAACGTTTAAGTAACTGTTGCTCTCTTAGCTCCTTTTGATTTGCACCTTCGTTAATAAATGGAGAAAATGCTTTCACTATTTTTTTAGTATTTCGATAAATAACATTTAAGTTTTTATAATCGCAGTCACTAGCTATATGAGTGGAATGGGATGACATAAATACTTGGGTGTTTTTCATTACCCCTAAATTAGAAAAGAGGATTTTTTGGAGTTGAGGGTGAAGATGTGCTTCGGGTTCTTCAATAAGCAGTAAATTAATTTCATTATCATCTTGCTGATTAATCAGTTTAGACAAAAATAAACTTAAGTACAAAAGGTTTTTTTGACCCAAACCTAGAATATTCATTGGAACATTTTTGCCTTCTTTTGGATTATAAAAAATCTTTAATTGGTTCCATACTTCATTGTCATCATTAGGAAGAAAACCTAGAGAGATTGGAAAGGTAAAATGCTCTCCAGCAATTTCAGAATTTTTCGTTTTCAATGCTTCGGCAATTTCAGGCATAAACTCTTGATTATTCAAATCGTCAGTAGACTTAGCTAAGATATCTTTTACGATTCCTAATTCAATTTCTGCATCCTCACGAGATTTGCAATACTCGCTCAAAAGTGATTTTGTCGAACCTGCTAAATCAGAGTTTATATTTCGGAATCCAGAAATGTAATACAGATTTATTCCCTCTACATCACTAAAATTAATTTGGCTTAGAGTTGAAATGTCCGCAATGTCAAAATCATTACCACCACCAAATAACCTCCATTGAAAATCTTTAATTTCTATATTTTCAAATACCTCTTCAGTAGGTATTAGTTTTGATTTATGAATAAAAACATAAGTTATTCTCAAGGTTTCATTTGAAGTCTTTATTGCGTGTAGATTTGGAAACTTTGCAAGGTTTTTCCCGTAGAACTCAATGCTTATTGATATGTAGGAATCAATTGTTAAATCTTCAAAATCGCAAAAATCTTTTTCTTGTAGATTTCTTGAATTATAAGATAGGTTTTTATCAAGAACTAATCTCAATGCCCAAAACAAGTTACTTTTTCCAATATTATTTTCTCCAATAATAGTTTGAAAACCGTCTTTAAAATCTATGTTGAAATTTGAGAAATTTCTAAAGTTTTCAATTTTTATATTCTTAATATGCATATCTATCCTTGAATTATACTTTCTAAAATCAAAAAACACCATATAAATGGTGTTTTTAGTTACCTACTTTTCTGTTATTACATCAACAAAACTATCATAACTATTTGCCACTTCAAGACTTATGTCATCACCAAGAGCTTTAAAATGTTTTTTACCGCATTCAATTTTACCTTTCTCAGTCGGTCTTAAGAATTCCCAAGACAATGTTCCTTTGGTTTCAATCACAAAATATAGTTTACTCTTCTTGCCGTCATCCCAAAGTACAGCCCAGTCTGGATTGTATGTTCCAAGAGGTGTGTCAATTTTAAACCAAGATGGTAGTTTTGCGTAAACCTTAACCTCTTCGCTCAGTTCAAAATCTTTAGTTATGTCTTTTTCAATAGCTGAGTCATATATAACGTGGTCAAATGGACTTTTAGTTGAGGCTGTAAGGTTATCCTTTAAATATCCTACAAGTTCATCATCATTAAACAGTTCCTGCTTATAATAGTCACCTTCTCCGATTTTCTGATATGAAATTCCGTCGACAATAAAATGACGCATTTCTGTTTTAATTAATCTTATAGATTCATCAATAAATCTTTGAGGATTGTTTTTAAAGGCATCTAAGCGACCACTTTGCATCAAAATATCTACAATTGTTTTTCTTGTTAAGTTTGTTTCGTTTTGTAGATAACCAACTACATCTGGCAGATTGATATATTTAGAGTCAACTAAGGAAGTCGATGTTTTTGTTTCTTTAGCGTCGACACCTCCTTTCGTAATTTCAGCTATTGCTTTTTTAAATACAAATTTTCCTCGTCCTGCAACTAAATTATCTCTTATGGCTTCTGCACATTTAATGACTAATCTGTCCGTGTCAAACTGAACAGAATAAGTTGTTTTATATTTAACCTTATCCCAAAGTGATTTAAATTCTTCGCTTAAAAATATTTGCTTATTAATCTTAATGTGTTTTCTGTCAGCAGCATCTTTTACATTAAGGTTTCCGGCAATTTTCTTTAAGGTTTTAATAATAGGCATCTTGATAAAATCAAAGACTTCAGGTATTTCGACTTCGTTATTCTTTAAATCAGTTTTAAGTGAATCTTGAACTTTCCCTTTCAAATCGATATAGCCTTTTTCAAGCATAAAATTATACAGGTTTTCAGAATTTTCTTCTCCAAAATATTTTTTGTCCTCATCCTCTGAGCCTGTTATGAGATTAGCAAACGTATGAGTTTCCAAAATTCCAAATCTAATTCCAGTATCTTCTTCAATTTCTCTTTGTAACTCTGCAACGAAGTCCTCATAAGATTCGTTTGCCATTACAGTTAAGGTGTTTACTTCAAAACCTCTTATACGTTCCCCTTTTTGATCCACCGCCAATCTAAGTCCACGACCAATTTCTTGACGTTTTTTCATATTTGAACTTGTTTCATTAAGCGTACATATCTGAAAAACATTAGGGTTATCCCAACCTTCTTTTAATGCAGAGTGTGAAAAGATAAACCGTAACTTTGATCCAAAACTGAGTAAACGTTCTTTATCTTTCATAATTAGATTATACGCATCATCATCAGCGTTCGTGTTACCACTAGAATCTTTATAAAATTCAAATTTATCTTTCTTATTACTTTTTTTACTCTTTTTATCTATTGAGAAATACCCATTGTGAATTTCTTGAACTTCAGAATCTAAATCTTTTATTCCTGCAAAAAGTGTTTTGTATTTAGGATGTTTTATATGCTTAAGGAATTCTTCTTCAAACATTTGGGCATATTTTCCATTCTGAGCATTTCCCTCTTCATCGTATATTCTGTAATTTGAAACCTTATCGAGGAAGAAAAGACTTAAGACCTTAATGTTTTTAGGGTTTAAATTAAGTTCTTTATTTAAATGTTCTTCTATGGTTTTACTAATCTGCTTTCTCTTTATTAAATCATCATCAACAGAACCAATAACTTGCCCAAGACTTAGATAATCTGGTTTGCTTGTGAAGTCTATATATTCATTTCCTTTTTCGGCACTAATATCTTTAATAATGTAACCTTCATAGACTTCTCTCCTTGTTATATCTTCATACAAATCAACACCTTGTTTAACCCATTTTTTTTCTCGAGTTAGTTTTCCATTTTTAAAAGAATCAACTTCTATATATGCTCTAAGACTTTTCTTATTATCGACTTTTAATAATTTGATATATGCCTGATTATGAACATTTTCAACTTCAATAGATGCCACTTCAATCTGTTTAACTAGTTTTTGCTCGTAGGCATCAACAGAATCCAGTTTATACATTAAATTATATTTCTCTTTGTGGGTAGCAGAATATCTTAATGTACAAAGTGGATTTAATGAGCTAATAGCTTCTTTTGCTTTTGAAGTGCTGTCTACCGATTGAGGTTCGTCAATAATGACAATTGGGTTAGTAGATTTGATGTAATCAATAGGTTTGTAGCCACTAAGCTTATCGTTTGTTCGGTGAATAATATTTGCTGAGGTTTCTTTCGTGGGGTCTGTAAAACTTTTACGGAAAGCATCGATGTTAATGACCATAATCTGTATATAGTCATTCGTAGCGAAGCTTCTAACTTGCTCTAACTTACTAGAGTCATAAGTAAAAAAATCATAGTTAACATTATCGTAGATACCTTTAAAATGATCTTTGGTTATTTCCAAAGACTTATTAGTACCTTCTTTAATAGCAATAGAGGGAACAACAATAATAAATTTGGTAAATCCAAATTTTTGGTTCATCTCAAAAATTGAACGTAGATACACGTATGTTTTTCCTGTACCTGTTTCCATTTCAATTGAGAAATCCTTTGAGTTTAATTCTTTAGTTTGTTTTAAACCATTTCTAAGTTGAATACGTTGAATATTATCTAACAACTCATCATCTAACAATGATAGTTTATTTCCAACACCTAAGTCAGTATTAAACATAGACGCTTGCCCATCATTATTTTGTAATGGAGCAACGGTAAAATTGGTCTTATTAATTTCCTGACCTTCAAAAATACCAACTATGGATTTTATAGCTTCTTGCTGGTAGTCGAGATTACCTTCAAATTTTAATTTCATTTCTTTTGCCATAATTAAATACTTCTTACTTCTTCAATATTGTGTTGCTTCAACTTCTGCATCACATTGGTTTTTTCTGCGCTATCACTAAATCCATTGTCTTTAAATACTAC
>MDTG01005398.1_pt1 | contig 134460 bp, 136 predicted proteins | sample 811421 | NCBI WGS metagenome assembly MDTG01 (sample SAMN05326645, study PRJNA326480) | marine metagenome | isolation source: seawater | place: Pacific Ocean: South East | collected 2011
CGTGGAGGCGCTGCGCCAGCACCGCGAGGAAGGCGGCGTCGCCGCGCGGCTCGCCCGCTACAGCGCCAACCGCGACACGCTCGTTTCCGGCATGCGCGAGCTCGGGTTCGAGACGCTGCTCAAGGACCGCTGGCTGTCGCCGATCATCGTCACCTTCTTCAATCCCGACGATCCCGCCTTCGGCTTCCAGGACTTCTACGCAAGGATGAAGGCCAAGGGCTTCGTCATCTATCCGGGCAAGCTGACGGTGGTGGACAGTTTCCGCGTCGGCTGCATCGGCCGGATGGACCCGGACGTGATGCGCCGGGTGGTGGCGGCTGTCGCCGAAAGCCTTGAGGAAATGGGCGTCAAGAGCGCCGTGCCGCCGCGCATCGCGCTGGAAGAACGCACCAAGCTCGTCGCCTGATCCCAGTTCTCCCAATCACAAGAAAGCCAAGCGTTTCCATGAACCAGATGTCAAAATTCCCCATCCAGGTCAACGACCGCGCCTATCCGCGCCCGAATGTGCCGGCGATCGCAATCTGTCTCGACGGTTGCGAGCCGGCCTATCTGGATGCGGCCATCGACGCCGGCCTGATGCCGACGCTGAAGCGCATCCGCGAGACCGGCACCGTGCGCACCGCCCATTCCGTCATCCCGAGTTTCACCAACCCGAACAACCTGTCGATCGCGACCGGCCGTCCGCCTGCGGTGCATGGCATCTGCGGCAATTATCTGTTCGATCCGGACACGGGCGAAGAGGTGATGATGAACGACCCGCGGTTCCTCCGCGCGCCGACGGTGTTCAAGGGCTTCTACGATGCCGGGTGCCGGGTCGCGGTGGTGACTGCCAAGGACAAGCTGCGCGCGTTGCTGGGCCATGGCCTGGCCTTCGACGAAGGCCGCGCGATCTGCTTTTCCTCGGAAAAGTCCGACACCACGACCAAGGCCGAGCACGGCATCGACAATGCCAGCGCGTGGCTCGGACGTGAGGTTCCGGAAGTCTATTCGGCGGAACTCTCCGAATTCGTCTTTGCGGCCGGCGTCAAGCTTCTCGCCGAGTTCAAGCCCGACGTGATGTATCTGACCACGACCGACTACGTGCAACACAAATATGCGCCGGGCGAGCCTCAGGCCAATGCCTTCTACGAGATGTTCGACCGTTATCTGACCGAGCTAGACGCGATGGGTGCCGCCATCGTCGTCACCGCCGACCACGACATGAAGCCGAAGCACACGGCCGACGGCAAACCGGACGTGATCTATCTGCAGGACCTGTTCGACGACTGGCTGGGCAAGGACGCGGCGCGGGTCATCCTGCCGATCACCGATCCTTACGTCGTGCACCATGGCGCGCTCGGCTCCTTCGCCACCACGTATCTGCCGGAAGGGGCGGATGTGGCCGACCTGATCGCGCGGCTGTCTCCGATCGAGGGCATCGATCTCGTGGTCGACCGGGACGAGGCCTGCCGGCGGTTCGAACTGCCGGCGGACCGGATCGGCGACCTCGTGCTGATCTCGTCGGAGAACAAGACGCTCGGCACCAGCGCGTCGCGCCACGACCTGTCGGCGCTCAAGGAACCCTTGCGCAGCCATGGCGGCCTGACCGAGCAGGCGGTGCCTTTCATTGTGAACCGGGTGATGTCGGATCTTGTCGAAGCACCGGAGCTTCGCAATTTCGACGCCCTTCAGATCGCAGCAATGGCCGCGGCCAGCTAGGCCGCCGCGCGACACGCGGCTGCCTTGGCATCAAAGCACGATGCGAAGGCAGCCGATCCTCTAGTGCGCGCGCAGCTTGCGCGACCTCGGGCGAACCGACCGGGCCGCAGGTTGCTTCAGGGAGTGACGGATATGAACAAGAGCGAACGCGGCCTTGCGCTGCGCCACGAACCGATGCGCATCGCCGGCCGCAAGGTCGACGCCGACGGCGTGATCGAGGTGCGCTATCCCTATACCGATGCCGTGATCGGCACGGTGCCGGCGGGTCAGGCTGCCCATGCGCGTGAGGCCTTCGCCATCGCCGCGGCCTACAAGCCGACGCTCACGCGTTACGAACGCCAGCAGATCCTGTTTCGCGCCGCCGAGCTTCTGGTCGAGCGCAAGGCGGAGATCGCGAAGACGATCACGCTCGAACTCGGCATTTCCCAGAAGGATGCCTTCTACGAGGTCGGGCGGGCCTATGACGTATTCACCCTGTCGGCGCAGATGTGCATCATCGACGACGGGGAGGTGTTTTCCTGCGACCTGACCCCGCACGGCAAGGCGCGCAAGATTTTTACCACCCGCGAGCCGCTCAATGCGATCTCCGCGATCACGCCCTTCAACCATCCGCTCAACATGGTGGCGCACAAGGTGGCACCGGCGGTTGCGACCAACAATTGCATTGTCGTCAAGCCGACGGAACTGACGCCGATGACCGCGCTGATGCTGGCCGACGTGCTCTATGACGCGGGCCTGCCGCCGGAAATGCTCTCCGTTGTAACGGGCCTGCCCAAGGACATCGGCGCGGAGATGATCACCAACCCGGAGATCGAGCTGGTGACCTTCACCGGTGGCGTGCCGGTCGGCAAGATGATCGCCGAGACCGCCGGCTACAAGCGCACGGTGCTGGAACTGGGCGGCAACGATCCGCTGATCGTGCTCGACGATCTGGGCGAGGAGGATCTGGCAAAGGCCGCCGATCTGGCGGTCGCCGGCGCGACCAAGAATTCCGGCCAGCGCTGCACGGCCGTGAAACGGATTCTCGCCCAGGAGAAGATCGCAGACCGGCTGGTCGAGATGATCGAGGAGCGGGCGCGCAAGATCGTCTTCGGAGATCCGATGGACCCGGACACCGATCTCGGCACGGTGGTTCATGCCGGGGCAGCGGAGATGTTCGACGCGCGCGTCGCAAAGGCGGCGGAGGAGGGGGCAAAGGTGCTCTATCATCCGGGCCGCGATGGCGCGCTGCTGCCGCCGATCGTCGTCGATCACGTGCGCCACGAAAGCGAACTGGTGCTGGAAGAAACTTTCGGACCGGTCATTCCGGTCGTGCGCGTCTCGGGCGACGACGCGGACGTGATGGCGATTTCCAACTCCACCGCCTTCGGCCTGTCGTCTGGCGTTTGCACCAACCGGATGGACCGGGCGACGGCCTATGTGAAGGGGCTCAACGTCGGCACTGTGAACATCTGGGAGGTTCCGGGATACCGGATCGAGATGTCGCCCTTCGGCGGGATCAAGGACAGCGGCCTTGGCTACAAGGAAGGCGTGATCGAGGCGATGAAAAGCTATACCAACATCAAGACCTTCTCCCTTCCCTGGTGAGGAGCGGCAGCGCTTGGTTTCCGGTCTCCGCGGCGTCACGGCGTCGCGGGGGCCGTTTCAGTTGAGTGAATCGATTGCGAAGGGAATAGGGCGATGGCGGCGAACCACGGCACTGCACACGGGGGTGCGGTTGCGAAACGGGCGCATACCGAAGGCGAGGCCAACACCTCCGCCGCGCGCGCGGCCTGGCGGGCGGCCAGCCGGCACGACGCCACGGATGCGCTGCTTGAGCGCGACGCGGAGGCGTTTCTCCATCAAAGCCTGTCGTCGCCATGCCTGTCGGCGATTGCTAGGGCCGAAGGCATCTGGATCGAGGATGTGGCCGGTCGCCGCTTCATGGATTTTCACGGCAACAGCGTCCATCACATCGGCTACGGCCATCCACGACTGAAGGCCGCCATTGCCGCCCAGATGGACGCGCTGCCCTTCGCGCCGCGCCGTTTCACCTGCGAGCCGGCGGTGGAGCTTGCCGAAAAGCTCGCAAGCATTGCGCCGGGCGCACTGTCGCGTTGCCTGTTCACCACCGGCGGATCGGACGCCAACGAGGTCGCGCTCAAGATCGCCCGCGCCGCCACCGGCCGGTTCAAGACGGTCTCCTTCTGGGATGCGTTTCACGGAGCGGGGTTCGGTGCTGCGAGCGTTGGCGGCGAGCACACGTTCCGCTCCGGGATCGCCGGACCATTGCTTCCGGGCACAGAACATGTCGCGCCCTTCGCCTGCTACCGCTGTCCCTACAATCACGCCGGGCCCGAGACCTGCGGTCTCGCCTGCGCGAAAATGGTCGACTATGTGCTGGAGCGCGAGGGCGATATCGCGGCGGTGATCGCCGAGCCGATGCGGGCCGTTCCTTATGTTCCGCCTCCCGGCTTCTGGAAGGCGGTGCGCGAGGCCTGTACCCGGCGCGGCGTGCTGCTCATCTTCGACGAGATCCCGACGGGGCTTGGCAAGACCGGGCGCTATTTTGCCTGCGAGCACGACGAGGTCGTTCCCGATATCCTGGTGTTGGGAAAGGCGCTCGGCGGTGGCATCCTGCCGATTGCCGCGGTGATCGCGAATTCCGAGCTGAATGTCGCAGGCGACTATGCCATCGGCCACTACACCCATGAAAAGAACCCGGTGACCGCGCGTGCGGCCCTGACGACGCTTGAAATCATCGAGGACGAGGGGCTTGTGGAGCGCTCCGCAAAGCTTGGCGCCCATGCGATGACGCGACTTCACGAAGATCTCGCCGGCAACCCGATCGTTGGCGATATTCGGGGCAGGGGGCTGATGTTCGGCGTGGAAATCGTCACCGACCGGGCCGAGCGTACGCCGGGCAACGATCTTGCGGAAGCGATCTACTACCGCTGCCTCGACGCCGGGCTCAGTTTCAAGATCTCGCAGGGCTGCGTCTTGACGCTGTCGCCGCCGCTGACGATTGCGCGCGCGGAGCTCGACCGGGCGCTGGACATCGTGCGCGACGCCATCCGCGCCGTTTGCTGAGGCGCAAGGAGTGTCCAGTCTTGCGCTTGCGCTCGTTCTCACCGCCGCGGTTCTTCATGCCGCCTGGAACGCCATGGTCAAGGCCGGCAACGACCGGGCCCTGATCCTCGCCTGCGTCGCCATCGCGCATACGGTTGTTGGCGCGGCAATGATCGCCGTCGCACCCGCGCCTGCGCCGGCAAGCTGGCCCTATATCGCGGCCTCGGGCGCGCTGCATTACCTCTATTACATCCTGCTGTTCCTGGCCTACCGGATCGGCGACCTGTCGCAGGTCTACCCGATCGCGCGCGGCCTTTCTCCGCTTCTGGTGAGCATCGGTGCCTTTCTCTTTGCCGGCGAACTTCTATCGCTCCCGGCCGCCGCCGGTATTGCGTTGATCTCCGGCGGCATCGCGCTCTTGTCCTTCGTCGGGCGCCGGGCGCCGACGGCGCAGCCGGCAGCGCTTGCGGCAGCGGTGTCCACCGGCGTGGTGATCGCAAGCTACAGTCTCGTCGACGGTATCGGCGTGCGGCTGTCGGAAAGCGCATTCGGCTATACCGGCTGGCTCTTCGTGTCGGAGGCTCTGGTGGTCGCGGTTGTCGCACGCCGGCGCTGGGGGCAATTGCGCCCACTGGCGCGGCCGATCGCGACCTACACGCTTCTTGCCGGCGTCAGCGCCGTCAGCGCCTATGCGCTGGTGATCTATGCAAATCTTCTGGCACCACTCGGCGCTGTTTCGGCGGTCCGTGAGGTCAGCGTCGTGGTCGCGGCAGGGATCGGTGTCCTGATCTTCGGGGAGCGTCCGTGGAAAAGCCGGGTGTTCGCCGCCGCTGCCGTCACCGCCGGCGTGGTTTTGCTTGCCGCGAATTGAGGGGCTTTCAGCCGGATGGCGACAGGGTCACCGTCGGGGGAGCAGAAGGTATGACCGGACCCTGCTCCCCGAGCAGACGAGCCCGGAGCAGGATGTCGAGGCACGGATCGGCCTGCCAATCGGGAGAGCCGGGCAAACTAACGCTGCCCAAAGCGCATGCGCTATGATATTCGGCTGCCTTCCCCATTAAGATGGTATCCATGACGCCGAAAACCGACTCCCCCCACGCATCCTCGACCGCCGCCATACATCCGGCTCTCGCTTCCGCCCTCGCGACGAAGGGCTACAGTCAACTGACGCCGGTTCAATTGGCGATGACGAACGAGGAGTATGGCGAAGCCGACCTTCTCGTCTCGGCGCAGACAGGATCGGGCAAGACGGTTGCCTTCGGCATTGCAATCGCGCCGACCCTGCTTGGCGACGCGTCATGCTTCGACACGGCGGGAGCGCCGCTGGGGCTGATCATCGCGCCGACGCGCGAGCTCGCCATTCAGGTAAAACGCGAGCTCGACTGGGTCTACGCGGAGACGCAAATCAGGATCGCGACCTGTGTGGGCGGCATGGATATCCGCAATGAACGCCGGGCCCTCGACCGTGGGGCGCATCTTGTCGTCGGCACGCCCGGGCGCCTGCGCGACCACATCACGCGTGGAGCGCTAGACCTCAGCGCCATTCGCGCGGTGGTGCTCGATGAAGCCGACGAAATGCTGGACCTCGGGTTCCGCGACGACCTGGAATTCATCCTCGGCGCGGCGCCAAGAGAGCGCCGGACGCTGCTTTTCTCGGCAACCGTACGGCACGGCATCGCCGAACTGGCCAAAAGGGTGCAGACCAATGCGGTTCGCGTCGCGACAACCGCGCCCACCGAGCAGCATGCCGACATCGACTACCAGATGATGATCGTGCGTCGCCACGAGCGGGAGCACGCCATCATCAACACGCTGCTGGAGGCCGACAGCAAGAGTGCCCTGGTGTTCGGTCATACGCGTGAAGCGGTGCGCCACCTGACGGCGCGCCTCGTTAATCGCGGCTTCTCGGTGGTGTCGCTTTCGGGGGAGATGGCGCAATCGGAGCGGTCGAACGCGCTGCAATCCATGCGCGACGGGCGCGCGCGCGTCTGTGTGGCGACCGATGTCGCGGCGCGCGGCATCGACCTTCCCAGTCTCGATCTCGTCGTCCACGCCGACCTGCCGAGCAACCCGGAGACCCTTTTGCATCGGTCCGGGCGAACCGGTCGTGCCGGTCGAAAGGGCATCTGCGTGCTCATCGTCCCGGAAAACAGGCGGGGCGCGGCGCAGCGCGTGTTGGCACTGGCAAAGCTGACCGCGACCCTGCGTGCGGCGCCCGGCATTGCGGAGATCGAGGAGCGCTATCGCCGGCAGATCCTCGAGGCCGCCGCCTCGGCCGCGCTGCCCGAGGAGGCGGAGGCGGAGTTTGTCGCCGAGTTGCTGGAGCGGGCCGGACCGCAGCGCATTGCAGCGGCGTTCCTTCGCCAGCAACTGGCGGCGCACCCCGTTCCCGAAGACCTCTTGCCGCTTCCCCCCGAAGCCTTGCAGAGCAGGGGACCCGCTCGTGTTCCCCGCTCCGCGGAAAAGCATGGCTCGGCTCGCGAGCCGCGCGGCCCTGATATGGAAGGCGGTGTCTGGTTCACCATCTCGCTCGGGCGCAGACATCGCGCGGACCCGAAGTTCCTGCTGCCGATGATCTGCAACGCCGGCGGCGTCACGAAGCGTGATGTCGGCGCGATCCGGATCGACGATACCGAAACCCGGTTCGAGATTTCCGGCGACAAGGCAGGAGGCTTCGCGCACCAGATCAGGCAGCCTGGCAGCGTCGAGAAGGGCATCCGGATCGCGCCGGCCGGCGAGGTCCGCGCAACGCCGAGGCCTGCAAAACCGAAGTTCAAGCCGGACAGCAAACCGCCCCGCAAGCCGGCAGCACCGGACAAGGGCCGAGGCAAGCCCTCAAAGCACAAGAGCGGCAAGCCGAAACGCTCCGGTTGATCGGAGCGTTGCCGCTCCGCGCCGGCGCTTTCGCCGCGACATGCGCGGTGGGGAGCGGTCGTGCGGGGCAGGGCGGCTGAGGCCGACCGCGCGCTTGTATCTGACGGCACGGAAAACGCATCCGCGCCATTGCAGGCGGCAAATACCCAAGCGAATCGAGACAGCCAGACAGTTCGGGTGCTGAAGGCTGCCGGCGCAGGGCGGTTGACGGAAATCCGCGTGCTCGGCTGTTTGGAAAATTGCGGAGCTTCGGGGAAAAAGTCCGAGCCCGACGTGTAACCCGCAAGAACGGATGGCAATAACCGGGGAGATCCGGGGAGGTCCGTGATTGTCGGGGAATACACCGGTTCGAGGTGGAAAGTTGAGGGATTGCGCGGGGTTGTGCGGGGATCGGTGTTCCTGGAAACGTCGATCGACGGCAGGACGTTCGCGCAAGATCGTTTGGCAATTCCGGTGAATGTGGCCACGTGACGCGATCCGTTCGACACGCGGATGCGCAGAAAACCGGGTTTCATCATCCCGGAGGTGGGAAGAAATTCAGGCAATGTCATCGCCTCTTCCCACCTTACAGAAAACCGCAGAGTTTCGCCGTTGAAGTGCCGTTGGCGGCCGTCGCCTCCGGTCGAAAGGTGGGAAATTTGAAGGCCGTCAAAAGCGCGTTGGACGGGGGATTGAGCGGCGATTGAAGTGGGACGCGAAACCGGCAATCCGGCGTTGACGTCCCACTTGGACGGAGCCGGCAGAAAACCGCGCATTTGGTCTTGTTCCGGATTCCGCGCCTGCTGTGAAAGTGGGACGTTTCGAAGGCGCTAAAGCGCCAGCCCAGATCTAGCACACATATTCATGGTGACTTGAACTTCGGTGCGATCCCCGCCGATGGACACGGGAACGAATCCGCCCTGCTTTGTTAAAACGCCCATGAAGGGCTTTTCGCCGGTATAGCCGCCGAAGCTGTTCCGTGCGTTTACCCAGCCACACGCTACCAGAACGTCGTCGGAGTTGACCCCGGCAACGACGGATCCAAACCGCGCCGACTCCGGGTCCTTGAGTGCGTTGCGCACGCCGTCGTGAACGGCCGCCACCTGCGCGCTGGTCAGCTTCTTCGGAGTGTAGATCTCCGGCTCCTTCGATTGCGTCTGACAGCCAGCGAGCAGAAGGCATGCGGAAACGGCAACGGCCATTCTCATAGGTCTCTCCATGCAGATGCAGCCGAACACGCACTGCGTCCGCTGCGTGTCCCCGGTAGATCTTGCAATTTATAGCTTTGCAACAAATGATCGTCACCGAGAAAATTTAGTCTGAACGATCATGAAGCCGGCCGTTTGCCGGTGCCCGGTTCAGCCGCCGCCGTCCGGAGCCTCTTGCGCAAGTGCGCCTCCAGCCAAGGCAGCAGAGCCTCCAACTCGGCCGCGTCCGAAGGATCATCCGCACGCGTTATGAGAGCGTTATAAGCGGACGCCTCCTCGTCGAGGAGCGCGTCTGCCGGTAGCCAGACACCTTCTTCCGAATGCACCCGTCCCACGAGACGCCCGACTGAACGAAAAAGCGCAGCGTCGATGATTGCCGGTCTGTGGTTCGGCTCGGCCATTTTCTCACCTTCGCCTGTCGCAAGCCATGCAACTGAATGGCCCGTCGCCTTTGCCACGGCGACAATGAACGACAGTTTCACCTCATACTTGCCGCTGATCTGATCACCCACTGTTCGCCTTGGAACACCAGTGATCTTAGCAAGCGCATTAAGCCCGCCAACGACGCGCGCAGCCTCTTTAACTCGGTCGCCGATTCTATCCATCACGCACAAACGACCGCAGCCAATGCATAGCGACTGCTCGCTTGCAATATGGCGACGAATCGCTATACCTATCTTTATCGGCCCGTGATTCGGGGCCGTGACCACACACAAAACGTCCAAAGAAACCGGCCTGTTCCCGCAGGCCGGTTTCAACAAAGGGGTCGCCCATGAAGCCCGGAACAGGTCCCGCCTGGGATCAACACTCCATCAAGGCCGAGCTGCACCGGCGAGGCATGACACTTACAGCCCTGGCTGAAGGCGTCGGCATGAAGCAGAACGCGTTCAGCCACGTCTGGAAGCGCACCAACCGCAAGGCAGAGAAGGCGATTGCTGACTTCCTCGGGATGCCCGTCGAGCAACTCTTTCCGGATCGGTATCCGGTCACGAAAACCCGCATCTTCAATAGCAAGAAATACGGGCGGACAGAAGGTCAGAAAGCTTCCTCCGCAAATGACAGGGTTGCGGCATGACGCGCCCGAAGCTGTCAGACACGCGGCCATCGGCTGACATCGCAATCGCGGTTGCGGCGGTTCTCGCGGGATGCGTCGCGCTGGCCTTGTCCGCCCTGCTGGGGAGGGTGTGGTGATGCGTTCCTACGAAGTCGTCTTGCTTGGCATGACCATCCTCGTGTGCGTGGGCACGATCCTGATGCTCCTGCGCACTGTGTGGGCCGAGCTGCGGTCCTCGCTGTATATCCTGACAAGGACGAAAATCGCCCTTGAGGAGATCGAGATCCGGCTTGAAAGGCTGGATGAGGTTCTCGACCAGATCGAGGGCGATACCCGGAACAGGAAGGCCCCGGGCGTCGATAGCGGGCTCGTCTATGAAGCCGGTCGGGGCCATGTCTATGCCCCAGGAGGTGCGCGCTAATGGCGTCCTTCTCCTTCCCCTGTAACTTCGCTCCATGCCGCTTCAAGGGCCTGGAATGCAATCGGCACCTGGTCGCGAATGACCGTGTCAAAATTTGCAGGGTTGAAGAACTGGCCCGCGTTGACGTTCGCCTCGACGAGCCGCACCGCGAGTTCAAAGAGCTTTTCAGCATCCATTCCAATCATCTCCTCGTGTTTCCAGACCACCTGGGGATGTCAGGCTCCGGCGCGCGCGTCACCGTGCGCCGGAACCGCAACCAAAGTACGTTAATCGATTTTGTCGCCACCTACCGCAACCGGGTCTGTTCATCATGAGCTCCAACCTAATTGCCTCCAACGACCATGCGAAGAAGATCATCCAAGACGCGCACAACGGCTTTGAGACGGTCCGTCCCGATCTCCTGGTCAGCGCGATCAAGCTGGCACTTCGCGCGGATGCAGAGTCTGCAAGAAGCGCAGCCAAGATTGAACGGAACGTGGTCGAAAATGCTCTCGGCTTGCTGAGCGCGTACGTCGCGGATGGCGGGGCGGAGGCAGACAGGGTGCTCGACGTCCTCTTGAGTTCCCTGTCTAGCGAGTTTTGCGCGATGCTCGTTTTTACCAACTTTGGCGATCCGGCGGTCGCACAATGACCGTTGCCCGCGAGATCCCGCTTTCGTTCATCGACGTGCCCGCCGGCCGGCGCAAGGTCTCGCCGGACTGGATCGAGGCGCTTGCCGCCGACATCGAGCGGCAGGGCCTGCGCGTTCCGGTGCTGCTTGTCGAGACGGGCGAGCGGTTCCGGCTGGTCGCCGGCGCGCACCGGCTGGCGGCGGCGAAGGCGCTCAAGTGGACAACCATTCCAGCCGAAGCCAAGCCGGCCAAGGCCTTCGCCGACGACGCGGCCCTGAAGCTTGCCGAGATCGCGGAAAACCTGATGCGCCGCGAACTCTCCGCGCTCGACCGGGCGATGGATGTTGCGGCGTGGCGGGAGATCTACGAACAGGCGCAAGGGGCGGTTAAGCGCGGTGGAGACCGGCGCGGCCGATCAAAGTACCACAATGATACTTTGATCGACGCGGACCCGCTTGCGGTCGCGGCGGAGCGGTTCGCGGAGACCTTCGGCGAGGCCGCGCGGCGGGCACTCGGCCTTAGCAAAATGACCGTGTGGCGTTGCCTGAAAATCGCGACGCTGGACGAAGAGACGCGCGAGCGCGTGGCGCTGACTCCGGTGGCCGAAAGCCAGACCGATCTCATGGCGCTTGCCGATGCGGATGCCGAGACCCGGCGCAAGGCGCTCGATCTGCTGTTCGCCGATGAGGCTGGTTCGGTTTCCGAAGCACTGGCGAAGATCGCGGGGCACAAACCCGACGATCCGACAGAGAAGGCGTATCGGTCGATCGCCGACAAATGGCGGCGGCTGCCCGCCCGGTGGCGGCGCAACTTCATCCGGACGCATCGCGACGAGATCGTCGCGCTGCTGAAAGAGGAAGGCGCGCTCTGATGGCAAAAGCGCGCGGCGATACACTGACCGGAGACCTGCTTTCGTGGGAACCGCCGCAGGTGGCGGCCGGGTTCGCGCCCGGCAGCATCCGCGGTTCGCGGCTTGCCTCGCAAATCAGCCAGGCGGTGGCGCTGGCATTGAAGTCTTCCCCGCTTTCGCGCGGCGAGATCGCCGCCGCAATGAGCGCCGAGCTCGGCTACCAGATCTCGGAAAACATGCTGGCCAATTACGCCTCAGAAGGGGCGGAAGGACACCGGATCACGCTGGAACGGTTCATCGCGCTGATCGAGGTCACGGGCTGCACGGACCTTCTCGGCTTCGTCGCCGAACGCTTCGGCTTGGTGGTGGTCGATCAGCGGTACCGGGCGTTGATCAACCTCCATCTCGCGGAAGAGGCGGAAGCCAAGATCCAGAAGTTCAAGGCTGCGGAAAAAGCCAAGTGGGGGGCCGTCTGAGCGATGAACGCGCACAACCAAACCCAAATCCAGTTGTGGTTCACGGCGGCGGAGATCGCCGATCTTGCGTCGAAAGGCGACCTGCCGGGAATGCCGACGACGAAACGCGGCGTGAACGATCTTGCCGATCGAGAGAGTTGGCATTGTCATGCACTCGTGCGGCACCGGCCGGGCCGCGAAGGAGGTGGCGGCTTTGAGTACCACCTCGACCTGCTGCCGCTGGATGTCCGGCTTTGCTACCTGTCGCGGCGGGTCGGTCCGGCGCTTTCCATCAAAGGCGGCGGTGGCCCGCGCGACCTTCCGGCAGCGGTCGGAAACCTGACGGATCGCGCAAGGCTCAGCCGGGATGCCCGCATGCATGTCCTGAGGCTTGCCGACCGGTTCCGCCAGATGGTCGACATGGGCGCGCTCGCCTCCGACAGCCATTTCGCGGACCTCTTCAACGCCGGGCGGATCGAACTGCCGGAGTGGGCCGAAGGTGCGGTCAAGCGGGTGTCGGCGCGCACGCTGATGCGCTGGCGCAAAGCCGCGAAATTCCAGGGGAGCGCATCGCTCGGCCACGACCCGGCCCAGGCGCGCAAGGGCAAGGGGCTGCTTGCCAGCGCCGAAGGCGGGCGGTTGCGCGCCTATATCCTCGCCTGGATCATCAAGAACCCGGCGCTTTCGGCCGAGACGATCCGCGACTATTGCGAGGACGAGTTCGGCGCGGAGATCGTCGACCGGCACGGCGAGTTCAAGCCATTGCCGCCGGTGCGCACGTTCCAGCATTTCATCAAGGAACTGCGGTCGACGGAAAAGGTGGTGATCACCAAGAACACCAATCCGGACAAGTACCGCTCGACGATGGCGCTGCGCGGCACCGGCGCCTATCGCTGGATCAAGGAGCCGAACCAGCTCTGGCAGGTCGACGCCTCGCCGGTCGATGCGCTTTGCACGGACGGCCGGCATTCGATGTACGCCTGCATCGACCTTGCCACACGCCGCGTCGTCATCACGCTGTCGAAGACGCCGCGCGCCTCGGCGGTCGGCCTCCTGATCCGCAAGGCGCTGATCGCCTGGGGCGTTCCCAAGACGGTGAAGACGGACAACGGCTCCGACTTCAAGGCGCGCTCCATCGTCCAGTTGTTCGACGATCTCGATATCGAGGTCGACGTCTCCGCCGCCTATAGCCCGACCGAGAAGGCGCATGTCGAGCGCGCCATCAAGACGTTCCAGCACAAGTTCGCAAGCCAGCTTCCGGGCTTCGTCGGACACGACGTCGCCGAGCGCAAAGCCATCGAAGAGCGCAAGGCATTCAGTCAGCGTTTGGGAACGGAAGACGCCGATCTCTTCGGCGTCGAGCTTTCGGCGGCCGAATTGCAAGCGGCCATCGACGAGTGGCTTGAGGTCTATTACCACGCGCGGCCTCACGGCGGCTTCACAGGCGATTTGAAGGGGCTGTCCCCGGCGGCAGCGGCGGCCGCATCGAAGACGCCGATCGCCCGCGTCGACGAACGCGCGCTCGACGTCCTGTTGATGCCGCTCGCCGGCAAGGACGGACGACGCCGGATGACCGGCCAGGGCATCAAGATCGACCATCATTTCTACATGTCCGGGCGGATCCTGGCCGGAACCGACGTGTTCGTCCGGCTCGATCCGATCGACATGGGCAAGGTGCATGTCTTCTCGGCCGAGGACGGCCGGTTCCTCGACACGGCGATCTGCCCCGAGATGCGCGCCATCAACCGGCCCGCCTACGTGCAGGCGCAAAAGGAACTGGCGCGGCGCGTGCTCGCGGAACGCGAGAAGGATGCACGGGCAGAACTGCGGGAGATCAAGAAGGGGCCGACGGGTATCGAGCGGACCTTGCGGGTTTATCGCGAGAAGGCGGATGCCGCCGCCCTAGACAGCGCGAACGTCGTGTCGCTGCCCAAACGCGAAATCGAGCACTCGACGCCGGCGATCGCGGCGGTACTCGACGCAACGCGCGAGACCGAGGCTCCCCGCCCGTCGCCCCGTGCCAAGGAGATCCTGTCGGAATTGCGCCAGGAGCTGGAGGCGCCACGGGAGTCGGCGGCGCCGGTCACGCCGCTTCGCCGGCAGGAAACCCCGCAACTGAGGTTTCGCAGGGCGCTCGACCTGGAGCGCCGCGTGGAGGCCGGCGAGAGCATCGGCACCGAAGATGCGATGTGGCTCGGCGGCTACCAGGCCGGCCCGGAGTACCGCGCGTTGCGGGCGCTTCACGAGGATTTCGGCGGCTAGCCGCCCAACAAAAAAGGAGCCCCGGCGAACCGGGACCCCAAAGGCTTACAGAAGGTGAGAAACATGACGGCAAACGAGACCACGGTCAAGACGCCACGCGGCTCCATCGCGCCGCTGAAAAACGTCGCGGCACTGATGACGATGATCGAGACACTTCGCGATCGGGGCTTCGGGCTCCCCGGCATCGGGGTTTTCTCCGGCGACAGCGGCTACGGCAAGAGCGTCGCCGCGCAATACGCGATGAACCGGACGGGCGCGATCTATATCGAGGTCCGGCACTACTGGACGAGCAAGACGTTTTGCGAGGCGCTGCTTTCGGAGCTCGGCCAGCACCGGCCGCGCGGCACGATTGCGTCGCTCATGCGCGACATTCTCTATCGTCTCGGCGATGCGCCGGACCGGCCGTTGATCATCGACGAGGCCGACAAGCTGGTCGACGGCAAGAAGATCGAGTTCGTGCGCGACATTCACGAGACCACACAGGTTCCCGTGGTGCTGATCGGCGAGGAGCTCCTCCCCAAAAAGCTGGAAATGCACGAACGGGTGCACAACCGTGTTCTTGATTTCCAGCTGGCGCAGCCGTGCGATCTGGAAGACACGGGCGTTCTGGCCTCGTTCCTGTGTCCCGACATCGAGATCGACGCGGATCTTCTGGAAGACATCCGCTCACGCACGTCCGGCAAGGCCCGACGCATCGCAACGACCCTGCATGAGGTGCGCGGGTTCGCGCGCAATCACGGTCTGAGCAAGATCGACCGGGCGTCCTACGAGGGGCGGATCTTCACCGGCGAAACCCCGGTGCGGCGGCGCGGGGGGCGGAACTGATGTCGGCCGTCCTCAAACTCAAGACACTCAACGGCCGTCCGATCCTGCGCGGATACGAGCATGTCTGGTCTGTCATCCTGCAGCTGACGCGCAGCGGTGACAGTTTCACCAGGCACGATGTCGACCAGGCCTGTTGCGACCCGAACGACACGACCGTCACGGATTACCTGCGGCGCCTGCTCAAGGCCGGCTATCTGGCGGAGATCGGGACGTCGCCGGGCCGTCACCGTCGCAAGGTGTATCGGCTGGTGAAGCGTCAGGACGAGGCGCCACGACTTCGGCGTGACGGGTCTGCGGCTCCTGTACCCGTCAACCAGCTTCTCTGGAACACCATGCGGCGCTTGTTGCGCGACGGCTTCAATGCTCGCGAGCTCGCGGCGTTCGCATCGACCGATGAAACACAGGTCTCCGAAGTCTCCGCAGCAAGCTACCTCCGGCGCCTCGACAGCGCCGGGTATCTCCTTTGCATCGAACCGGGCCGGACACGGCATCCGACAAAGTGGCGCCTGAAACCATCAAAGGACACAGGGCCCAAGCCGCCGAAGATCCTGCGAACCCGCGCGGTCTACGACCCCAACACCAACGAGATGCACGGCGAGCCGATTGCCGAAGAGGTGTCGTCATGACGCCGGGTGTCACCACGATCTCAATGGCCGACAAGGCCGCTGCCGCATGGGGCGAAGCACCGGACTGGATCCGGGAGCTGGCGCTGCTTGCCGATCGCGAGGGGCTTTCGAGCGCCGGCGTGCGTATCGGCTACTCGGCGGCAACCACCAGCCAGGTGATCAACGCCAAGTATCGCGGCGATCTTGGCCGGGTCGAGGAACGTGTGCGCGGCGCATTGATGGGGCTCTCGGTGGCGTGTCCCGTCCTCGGCGATCTCAGCCGCGATTTGTGCCTCGACTGGCAAGCCAAGGGTTACGCGCCGACATCGGCGCACCGCGTGCGGATGTTCCGTGCCTGCCGCTCGGGCTGCCCGCATTCACGCATCAAGGGAGGAGACGATGCTCTCTGACGATCTTTCGAACCTGCGCGACTGGATCGACCGGCGCGTGGATCAGGACGGAATCCTGACACTGCCGGCCGACCTGACGGGTGTCGTTCGTTTCATGTTGCGAGACATGACCCGCACCGCCCGCGCGCTGGAAGCCAGCCAGATCGCCGGTCACGCCACCATCACGTCCGAAGACCTTGCTTCGGGCAAGGTCAAGCGCCTTACGATCGTGCCGCGTCCGGTTTCCAAGCCCTCCGGCGGCGGAGGGTCGGTGGCATGAGCGGCTTGCACGACCTAGTCGACGAAATCGTCGACGCCGTCTTTGACGGCAACCGCGATGACACGCCGGCTTCGATTGCCGCGAAGGCGTTCGCGGCGCTCGTCTCCACCGGGCAAACGGGACGCGCCGGTCTCGTCGATGCAATCGCGCGGCTGATCCACGCGGTCAATCTGGAACTCGCCTATCGCGAGGAAATGCAAGCGCTCTACGGCGGGCCGAGCCTGGAAGAGCAACTTGCGGCGGAGCCCGCGCCACCGCCGGCGCCCCAGCCGCCAAGTCCGCCCCCTAAACCGGTAGCCAAACCGCCGCGCGAAGCGATCTTCCGCCGCTACCGCGAAGTGCCGGTCGTACATACGCCGATGCGCGGCGATCCGAACTGCACCCTTCTGGGCGACCCAGCTCCGGGCCGCTCGGCCCTTGATCAACGCAATGGAGAGTACCTATGACCGAGACAATCGCCGCCACCGATGACGGCCGACGCGAGATCGACGGCGAGACCTACATGCGCGACGCGAAAGGCTCGCTCGTGCCGGTCGAGATGATCAAGCCGGAAGACGCACTTGAAGACGAGACCGTGCGCAAGATCATGGGGTTTGCGCGGGCGCTCTCCGACCAGATCGCGCGGTTTCGCGGTCACACATTCGAGGATCTCGGCGCGTTCGAGGCGCTGCTCGCGCAGGAGTATGACGTCAAGAAAGGTGGTCGAAAGGGCAACAAGACCTTCATGACCTTCGACGGCTGCATGAAAGTGCAGGTGCAGGTGTCCGACTTCATTGATTTCGGTCCGCAGCTCCAGATCGCCAAGGAACTGATCGACGAGTGTCTGAACGAATGGGCGGCGGACAGCCGTCCAGAGATCCGGGCAATCGTGACGCGCGCCTTCAACACCGACAAGGCAGGCCAGATCAATCGTTCGGAGATCTTCATGCTGCTTCGCCTCGATATCGAGGACGAACGCTGGCGCCGCGCGATGGACGCGATCCGCCAGGCCATGCGCGTTGTCGGTTCAAAGACGTACATCCGCTTCTACGAACGGGACACGCCCGACGGCACTTGGCGTCCGGTTACCATCGATCTCGCGAGGGCGTCGTGATGAGCGCGGCCCTCAAGGATCTCCGCGACCAGGTCGAGCGGATGCTCGACGAGGCGGACAAGAAAGCCGGGTCGTGGGACGAAGATCCCTCGACCTGGTTTCAGCGCCGGGAGAACGAGGCGCGCAACCTGACTCGCCGGCTCACCTCGGCGTTCGAAGCAAGGATCAAGGACGACTGGCAAGGCGCGGCTGTCAAGATCGCCGGTATCCGGTCAACCAGCACGCAAGGTCTGTGGGGAGCCGTGCGGAACTGGTTGGCGGCAGCGGACAAACGTATCGCGGCGGGAGGTTCATCATGACCGGCACCACGTCCTTCTCCCGGCCCGAGGACCTGCTGGAGCGGGCACTTGTCGAGCTGCGCGCGACGCTCGCCGGCTACGTCGAGACGTCCTGCGGTGTCGACGCAGAACACCGCCCCGTGCCTGGAAGCTGCGAAGTTGAGTGTGTTGTGCCGATCGAGCGGCTGCTCGGCCTCGTTCGCGACATCGAAGCCGAGATCGGCACGCCTGCCGATCTCTTCTGGACGCGCGAGCTCGAAGGCCCGGAGTGGCTGACGGATCTGGTCGCGGGCAAGTGGGGCCTGGCATGCGCCCGCGCCGATCGCTGACAGCCCAGATCCAGGAGGTCGAGCGCGAGCTCGCGATGCGCGCCCGTGTCTATCCGCAGCGGGTCGCGGCACGGCGCATGCGCGAGGGCGAGGCGGACGAGCACTGCCTGCGGCTGGAATGCGTGCGCGACACGCTCCGGTGGCTGCAGAAGAACGAGACGCGGATCAAGTCGGCACTCGCGGTCGAGGACGGAGGGGCTTGAGATGGCGTCCCGCGACCTCGGCCGGCGTCGGAAAGAGCTGCTCGGCGAGGTCGAGCGCCGCCGATACCGGCTGCACCGGCTGCCGGATCTGACCGCCGAGCTTCGCGCCGTCACAAACGAATTGCTGAAACAGGAACTGGCCGCGCGACCGGCCGCATCGTCAACCGAAGTCCAGGACGAGCGTCCGGACCCTTTGAGATGGTGGGACAGATGACAGCACATGCATTGATCCACGTCGGCCTGAAGCAACTTGGCCTGGTAGACGAGGACGCACGCGATCTCTACCAGCGCGTCACCGGTTCCCGGTCGTTGCGCGCCATGACGCCGCAGCAGCACCGGGCCGTGGTCGCCGAGCTCGAACGCCTCGGTTTCAAACGGTCTTCGAAGCCCCGCGCAAACCGCCTTTCAGGTCCCTATGCAGCGAAGCTTCAGGCGCTTTGGATTGCAGCTCACAATCTCGGGATCATCGACACCGCATCCGATGCGGCGCTGATCGCTTTCGTGAAGCGGCAGACCGGGTTATCGCACGGGCGGTTCCTTCGGCACGCGGGCGACGCGACAAAGGTGATCGAGGCGCTCAAGGACTGGATGCGCCGGGAAAGCGGCGACGTGAGCCTGTTCACACACGACAAGCTTCGCCCTCCGCTTCTCAATGACCACCGCATGCAGATCCTGCTGGCACAGTGGACGCGGCTTGTCCGCCTCGACGCCGCCCCGGCCGCGTCGCTCGACGCATGGGTCGCGCGGATGCAGCCGGGCATCGCCTATGCGGATCTGACCAAGGTCGGATGGATCGATCTCATGAACATTCTTGGCGCGAAGCTGCGCGCCGCGAAGACGGCCAGGGCGCGGGCGAGCGCGAGGGGGCGGTGATGTCCGTTGAACCTGATATCCCTGCGCATCTGACCGGCTATGTCGACGCGCTCGGCGTGGACGGCGCCGTCAAGTTCCTGTGCGAGTTCGGCGGCTCGGAGGTCTATATCGCAACGACACCGACAGGCCGCTCGAAGATGGCGCGCGCGATCGGTGTCGACAACGTCGAGAAGCTTGCCGGGTCTCTCGGAGCGGGCTACTACAAGGTGCCCATCGCGAAGCGCTGGGTGGCACAGATCCTGTTCGCACGTGGCGAAAGCCTCAACACGATCGCGCGGATCGTGCGCGCCGACGTTGCCACCGTCCGCCGTTGGCGTCTCGCGGACGATGACGCGCAATTGCAGCTCCTGTGAGACGACCCGCGCGCCCGCGCGGATGAAACCCCGCTCCCGAACCTGACAGAGTGACATGACAGAGCGCCGGACGATCCGGCGCTTCTCATGCATTCGAGGCGCGGCCATGCGGGCGAACTTCAAACCATCGCTGGATTTCACGCTGTCCTTCGAGGGCGGCTACGTCAACCACCCGCACGATCCCGGCGGGCACACCAACCGGGGTGTGACGCTCGCGACCTTGCGCCGTTACAAGCCCGGCGCGACAGTGGCCGAGCTCAAACGGATTTCTCCCGCCCTGGTCGAACAGATCTACCTGGACGGATACTGGGAAAAGGCCGGCTGCGACACGCTCGCCGCCGGCGTCGACGGGGCGGTCTTCGACTACGCGGTCAACTCCGGCCCGTCCGCCGCGCGCAAGAGCCTGATGGCAGTGGTCGGCGGGCCGCATCATGAAACAGTCAAGAAGCTCTGCGCGCGGCGGCTGTCGATCTACCGGACATTCAAACACTGGCGGACGTTCGGTCGTGGATGGACCCGGCGCGTCGTCACAGGCGAAGCCTTGTGGGTGAGCTGGGCGCTCGCGGCAACGGCAGACGCTCCGCATGTCGAAACCGCGCTGGCGGACGAAAGCGCCAAGGCGGGCAAGGTCGCAAAATCGCAGGGCAAGGGCGGGATGGCGGCCGGGGCCGGCGGCGGAGGCGGCGGCGCGGCCGCAAGTCAGGGCGATGCACTGGCCGGCTGGCTGGTCGGCGGTGGCGCGCTGCTTCTGGTCGTGCTCGCCGGGTGGCTGCTTTGGCGCGCCCATATCAACCGCCAGCGCGAACGGGCCTATGCCCGCGAAGCGCGGCTCGCTTCGGAGGTCTCGGCATGAGCGCGATTTTCTCACTGGTCGCCGGTATCGCCACCAAGGTCGGTGCGGATCTGGTCGGCCGGGTCCTCGGCGACAGGTTCGGAGATGCCGGTGGCCGGCTTGCCGGCGCGGTGGTCGGCGAGGTTGCCGACGCCCTTGGCGTCAAGGTCGAGGCGCTGCCTTCGCTCCCCGACGAACAGCTCGCCGAGGGCGTCAAGGAGGTCGAGGCGCGCATGCCCGAGATCATCGCGCTTTGGGCGCGCGGTCTCGACGGACAATTCGCGCTTCTCCAGGCGGAACAGGCGCAAGGCGGTTGGCCCTCGGCGTGGCGCTGGGGCTGGATGTATCTGCTCGGCTTCATGTGGACGGTGCGCTTGCTCATCGTTCCGGTGGTCGATGCGATCACAGGCTCAGACATCGGCGTTCGCATGGATGTCGGCGTGATGATGACGCTCACGTCGTGGTTCATCGCGCTCTACATGGGCGGTCACACGCTCAAGGAACTTGGCGCGCGTGGTGTCGAGGCCGTGCGCGTGATGCGGGGGCGCTGAGATGCAGGTCTTCCGCATCGATCTGACGGACCAGACCCGCAAGGGCGGGCGCCGGTTCATCGTCTTCGAATGTTCGGCCCGCACCGTCGCCGAGCTTTATCAGCGGTTTCAGGATGACAAGGTCGTTTTCGGCTATCTGCTGACGACACGTCCAGGCGAGGCCTCCGGCGAGTATGAAGTCGTTGGGCGGCAGGAGCGCATCATCGGCCGCGATGCGGTCTACGAAGTCTCGACCCCTCGCTATCGCTATTTCGAAGTCGAGGCCGGGGCATGAAGATCGGCGAACGGGATATCGAACTGGCCGAGCGGCGCGCGTCGCAAGAACGCGATGCCGCCATCCGACGGGCACAGGCCGCGCTCACCGGCGAAGGTTCCCGCATGTGCCGGTCTTGCGGCGACCCGATACCGAGGGCGCGGCGTGCCGCCCTGCCGTCCGCCACAACCTGCATCGACTGCGCAAGCGAGGTTTCATGATCGAGGAAGTCCGCACCTGGTCCGGTCCGATCGGTTCGCTGCTGGCGATCGGCAGCCTGATCTACACGTGGTTCACGGCCCGTTCGAAGGTCAACGCGGAACTGTTGTCCGGCCATGAACGCAAGCTCACGGAACACGACCGCCGGGTTCAAAAGCTTGAAAACGAGTATGCGCATCTGCCGTCCAAGGATGACGTTCACGAACTCAGGGTGGACGTGTCCGAAGTCAAGGGCAGCATCGGGCGGATGGAAGAGCGATGGGCCGCGACGGACAGGACAGCGCGGCGGATCGAGGAGTTTTTGCAAAAGGGGGTGGGGCCATGACATCCGACTACGGGACGTTTCTCGCAGAAAAGGGCCGGCTTGCCATCCTCCAGGCGCTGGCGGCCGAGTTCGACGGATCGCTTGGCGATGACCTCCTGCAAAAGGCCGTCGACCTCAGGCTGGTCAGGCGCTCCATCGACTGGATCCGGACGCAACTGACGGTGCTGGATGAACTCGGCGCGGTCTCGATCGAGACCGACGGCGGGCGGATGATCGCGTGCATCACCCGTGCGGGTCGCGATCACATCGAACGGCGCCGGCCCCTTGCCGGTGTCGCGCGTCCCGATCCCGAGGGCTGACGGCGATGTCATCCGAAGAGACAAGCGATCCGAACGCGCGCCGCAGGCGGGCCGGACGCGGCCGGCTTTCCAGCATGGAAATGCTGCCCGAGGAAGCCGACGCGGATCTCGTCTGGGTGAATGAGGAACTGCGCGAAAGCAAGCGTCCGCAGGTCGCGATCCTTGCGGAGTTCAATGCGCGGCTTGCCGATCGGGGGATCGGCGCGATCTCCAAGGGCGCGTTCTCGCGCTACTCGGTGCGCCGGGCGCGCGAGTGGCGGGAGTACGACGAGCGGCTGCGGCTTTCCAAGGCGCTGTGCGAAAGCATGGGGCCGGACGGCGCCGACCGGATGACGGTCGCGCTTTCGGAACGCATCAAGATGGCGGCGGACGGATTGCTCGCCCAGGGCAACCTCAGCGCCAAGGAGATCAGCGCGCTCGCCAACGCAAACCGCGCGGCCGTGACGGCACAGCGGCACGCGGCGGACCTGCGGCGCTCGCTTGAAGACGAGCACAAGCAGAAGGTCGCCGAAGCCGCGAAGGACGTTTCCAGGATCGGCAAGGCGCACGGGGTTTCCGAAGAGGCCATGCAGAAGATCACGCAACGGCTCGCGGGGATCGCCTGATGGGAAACGCGCGCGTCATCCCCGCGAACCGCGACGCGATATTCCTGCCCTACCAGGCGCGGTGGATCGCCGATCGCTCGCGCCTGAAGCTCATCGAGAAAAGCCGGCAGATCGGCCTGTCCTGGTCGACGGCCTATGCCCAGGTCTCGCGCATTGCGCTGACGACGGCCCGGCTCGACGAATGGGTTTCGTCGCGCGACGAGATCCAGGCGCGGCTTTTTCTGGAGGATTGCAAGCTCTGGGCGGGGATTGCCGATATCGCCGCGCGAGACCTGGGCGAAGTGGTGATCGACGAAACTAAGAAGCACAGCGCGCTTGTGCTGCAATTCGCCAACGGCCGGCGCATTCATTCGATGAGCTCCAACGCCGACGCGCAGGCCGGCAAGCGCGGCTCTCGCGTTCTCGACGAATTCGCACTGCACCCGGACCCGCGCAAGCTTTGGGCGATCGCCTATCCGGGGATTACCTGGGGCGGGCAGATGGAGGTGATCTCCACCCACCGCGGATCGAAGAACTTCTTCAACACGCTGGTGCGCGAGTTCAAGGAAGGCGGCAATCCGAAGAAGATCAGCCTCCACACCGTCACGCTGCAAAACGCGCTGGACGACGGGTTCCTTTGGAAACTGCAGCAGTCCCTGCCGGTGGAGGACGAACGGCAGGAAATGGACGAGGCGGCGTATTTCGATTGGGTGAAGAGTGGCGCCGCCGATGAGGAGAGCTTTCTTCAAGAGTACATGTGCAAGCCGGCCGACGACGACGCGGCCTTTCTGGAATACGACCTGATCGCATCGGTCGAATACGGACAGGGCGTCGACTGGCAGACGGATGAAGGCGGCACGCTCTACGCCGGCGTCGACATCGGCCGGACACAGGATCTCACCGTTTTGTGGGTGGTCGAGAAGCTCGGCGATGTCCTCTACACGCGCCACGTCGAGACCATGAAGAAGATGCGCAAATCCGAACAGGAAAAGGTGCTTTGGCCGTGGTTCGCCAAATGCGCCCGCGTGTGCATCGACCAGACCGGCCTCGGCATCGGTTGGGTGGACGACGCGCAGGACAGGTTCGGCCAGTATACGGTCGAGGGCGTTTCGTTCACTGCGCAATCCAAGGAAGCGCTTGCCTATCCGGTGCGCTCGCGCATGGAAGAACGGCGGCTCCGCATCCCCTACACGGGTGAGATCCGCGCCGACCTTCGCCAGATCACAAAGCAGGTAACGCCGGCCGGCAACATCCGCTTCACGGCCGAGCGGCTGCCGGACGGACACGCAGACAGGTTCTGGGCGCTCGCGCTTGCAATCCACGCCGCCGACGGCGGCAAGACGCAGCCGTGGCGACCGGTCAGCTCCGCCCCGCCCGCCGGCGCGCCCCGCACTCTCGACGACGACTGGATCCCGGAAGATGCGTAACTGGTTTTCAAAGGCGCTCACCGCCATGCGTCACGCGCCCCGGCCAATGCTGATGCGGCCTTATCTGGCACGCACCCGATACGATTATCGCAAGGCGATCGGCGACGGGCTGGACGCCTCGGTGGTGACCGCGCCGATCCAGTGGATCCAGCGCGCGCTGCCCGAAGCGCGGCTTGCGGTTTCGAAGTTGGATGCAAAGGGCGTGCGCCAGGAGGTCGACCATCATCCGATGGTGCAGCTGATCGCGAAGCCCAATCCGTATCATGGCGATATCGCCTTGTGGTCGGGAACGGTGCTGTCCTGGTGTCTGGCCGGCAACGCCTATTGGCTGAAGGTGCGCAACGGTCTGGGGCGGCCTGCCGAACTCTGGTACGCGCCGCACTGGACGATGACGCCGAAGGGTTCCGACGACGGGTCTGTCTTCCTCGACCATTATGTCTACGCGCCGGGCGGCGGGATCGCGCCGATGCGGATCGATCCGGACGACGTGGTGCACTTCCGGCACGGGATCGACCCGCGCGATCCGCGCAAGGGCATCTCGCCGCTCGACGGAGTGATCCGCGAGATCTTCATGGATCTGGAAAGCTCCAATTTCGTCGCGGCGCTGCTGCGCAACATGGGCGTTCCAGGCGTCGTGGTCAGCCCGAAGAGCGGCGGCGTGGTGGCGGACGATGACGTGAAGGCGACCAAGGCCTGGTTCAAGCAAGCCTTTGGCGGGGACCGTCGCGGCGAACCCCTGGTGATGGGAGCTCCAACGGACGTCAGCCAGTTCGGTTTCAATCCGAGCCAAATGAACATGTCGGAGGCGCGCGACGTCGCGGAGGAACGCGTGTGCGCCTCGCTCGGCATCCCGGCGGCGGTCGTCGGCTTCGGCGCCGGGCTGCAGTCGACCAAGGTCGGCGCCACCATGTCGGAGCTGATCAAGCTCGCCTGGCGCAACGGGGTTCTGCCGATCGGCCGCGCCTTCGCGGACGAGCTCGACCGTTCGCTCCTGCCGGACTTCGGACCTGCCGAGAGAATGAAAACCCTGTTCGACACATCCGAGGTGCTGGCGCTGTCGGACGACGAGGACAAGCTGACAACGCGGGTGCTCGGGCAGGTGTCCGGCGGTGTCATCACATTGGCCGAGGGCCGCGAGGCGCTCGGCTGGGACGTGGATGATTCCCACCGGATCTACCTGCGGCCGGCGATGCAGATCGAGACGCCGGCCGGATCTTCGAGCGGCGCGCCCCCGACCGCCGCGCCGCAGGACGGAGCCGCCACAACGCCGATCGAACCGGCCGAGACACCGCAGGACACGGCGCTGAACGGTGCGCAGATCGCCGCGCTTCGCGACATCGTGCAGGCCGTCGCCGCTGGAGAGATCCCGCAAGACACGGCCGTGGAGCTGATCATCGTCGGATTCCCGGCGATCGGGCGGGACGCGGCGCGGAGCATCGTCAGTCCGTTGTCCGGCTTCACACCGGCCAGCATCAACCCGCGTGGCGAAAAGGCGCGCGCGACCCCGGCGCAACGGCGCGCGGGGGCCGGTTACGTGCGTGCGCTCCAGCGTCAGGAAGAGCCGCTTCAAAAGGCGATGGAACGGCGCTTGAAGAGCTTTTTCGCGTCGTTCGGGAAAGCCGCCGCCGAGGCGGCCAGACCGTTGCTCGATCGGGATACATCCGCTCCCAAGGATGCCCCGGCCGGCGAGACCAAGTCGGACGAGGCGCTGGTTGCGCAAATCCTGAAGTCCCTCGGCATCGCTGCGCATCGCACCACCTTCAAGGCGCTTTACGAAGCGCACTATCTGGACGTCGCGAAGTCGGTTTCCGATGCGGCCGAGATGGTCGGCTTGTCCGCGACACTGCCCGATCCGGTGGCCCGCTCGATCGTCGGCGCGGGCGGACGGCGGGCCGGCCTTGTCGACCTTTCGGAGCAAACCCGCACGGCCGTCTTCGAGGCGCTGGCGGACGGCCGCTCCGAGGGCGAAGGCGCGGAGGCACTGGCAAAGCGGATTGCGGCGCATGTCGAGGCCGGCCCCTGGTCCTCGCCGGGCATCCGCTCGCGGACGATTGCGCGGACGGAAACCAAATTCGCCCAAAACGTCTCGACCATCGAGCGCGCCAAGGCGGCGGGCGTGGAGCGCTTCGTGATCTTCGACGGTCGGCTTGGACCGGGGCGCTCGCTTGAAGAACATATCGCCCGCGACGGTTCGATCGTGACGGCGGCGGAGGCCGCGCAGCTCGCGGCCGAAGAACATCCCAATGGCACATTGAGTTTCGCGCCGCACTTCGGCGACACGGAGGACTGACACGATGCCTATCGAAACCAAGGCCCTCGCGGTCGAGGAAATGGACGAGGCCGGCAAGGGGCTGGCCCGGATCGCAACGCTGTCGGCGGTCGATCATGACGGCGACGCCTATGCGCGCGGCGCATTCGGCTGGACGGAACAATGGGTGCCGATCCTGCCGGCGCACGATCGCCACGCGATGCCGTTCGGAAAGGCGCGCATCTTCGAGGAAGGCGACGCGGCCTATGCCGACCTGCATCTCAACCTGGAAACCGGCAGCGGTCGCGATTGGCACAAGACGCTGAAGTTCGATCTGGCCACCGGCAAGAGCGTCCAGGAGTGGAGCTACGGCTTCGACGCGCTGGAGCATTCCCGCGAACTTCGCGACGGCGCGGTGGTGCGCGTGTTGAAGCGCCTCGACATCCACGAGATCTCGACGGTGGTTCGCGGCGCGGGTATGGGTACCGGCACGCTCAGCCTGAAATCGCGCGGCAGCTTCGCCGAGCAGCTCGACCGACTGATCACGGACGTCGGCGACGCCATTGAGCGCGCCGGCGACGTGAAGGATCTGCGCGCCGCCGACGGCCGTCCGCTCAGCCCGGCGCGGATCGAGCAACTGGCCGGCCTAAAGTCTCGCCTTGAGGAGCTGCTGTCGTCCGGTAAACAGGATGCCGAACAGGCCGTTCGGGCGGATGAAGAGCTCAAGCGTATCCACACGGATCTGATGACCGCATCCGCGCGTCGTCGCCTCGCTCAGAAGACACGTTGAAAAAAGCGCCGTGGAGCGCCTTGTCGCTGCACGGCGCATGATCGGGCGCAAAAATCGCAAGCGCGCGATCTACCCCCTTTGAGACCCCTTTAACGTCGAAGCTTTCGGCCTGCGGACCGCCGGGTTTTCAGCCGGCATGCGCCAAGCTGGATTTTTGCGGGCGCTTCGGGGTATCGTTCCGGTTCACCTTCGCACCTTCAATGACGTTCCAGCGGTCGCACCCGCGCGCCCGCGCGGATGTTTGCCGCGCCGCTCTCTCTTCACACTCGCTCTTGCTATCGGCCCGCGCGGACGCGGGCCTATCCATTCAGGCCGCGCGCGGACGTGAGGCCAGGCGACAAGAGAGAGACGCAATGTCCACACTCAAGGAAGTCCGCGAGAAGCTCGCGGCGAAACAGGCGGACCTGCACAAGGTCTTTTCCGAAGCCGAGGTCACCACCGACAGCGGCGAGAAGGGATACGACTTCACCCGGGTCAAGTGCCTGGGCGACGGGGTGAAGGGCTCGATCGCTGTGGCCGAGAAGGTCAAGGCAATGGACGCCGAACTGAACGAGCTTGGCGAGCAGGCCGAAACCCTGGAAGCGGCCGAGCGCGCGGCGAAAGGCATGAAGGATCGCGAGAAGATCCTGAACCGTCCGCCGATGCCGGGCGGCCGAGACGATCGCGGCGGCGTGCGCGGCCGGATCAAGTCGCTCGGCGAGATGCTGGCCGAGGAGAAGTCCTATTCCGAATGGATCCAGCGCGGCAAGCCGCAGGGGATCGACTTTTCCTACGACGTGCTGCCGTCCGACATTCTCGCCAAGGGCATGCAGGTCGACACCCTGCTGACCAAGGCGCTCATGTCCACCAGCGCCGGCTTCGCGCCGGAGAGCGTTCGCCTGCCGGGCTTCGTTGAGGCCACGACGCGTCCGCTGCAGCTCATCGATATCATTCCGATGTCGCAGACCGGCCAGGCGGCGATCAAGTACATGGAGGAAACGACGCGCACGCATGCGGCGGCCGAGCGTGCCGAGGGCGCGGCTTACGCGGAATCGACCTTTGCCTTCACCGAGCGGTCGTCCGACGTGCGCAAGATCACCGACAGTCTTCCGGTGACGGACGAGCAGCTGGAAGACGTGCCGATGATGCAGGGCTACGTCAACGGCCGGCTTACCTTCGGCCTGCGCCAGAAGCTGGACACGCAGGTCTACGTCGGCAACGGAACGGCCCCGAACCTGCGCGGCATCGCCAATGTCGCCGGCATCCAGACCCATGCGAAGGGCGCCGACCCGGTGCCGGATGCTTTCTACAAGGCGATGACCAAGATCCGAACGGTGGGACGCGCCGTGCCGACGCATCACGTGATGCACCCGGAAGACTGGCAGGACGTCCGTCTCCTGCGCACCGTCGACGGCGTCTACATCTGGGGCAGTCCCTCCGAGGCCGGACCGGAGCGCATGTGGGGGCTCGGTGTCGTGCAGAACGAGGCGCGCGCCGCCGGGTCCGGCTTTGTCGGATCCTTCCAGCCGGCGTGGATTTCCGCGTTCGAACGCTCCGGCGTCGACATTCAGGTCGGCTATGTCGGCAACCAGTTCGGCGAAGGCAAGCGCACGGTGCGCGGCGACATGCGGGCGGCGCTCGTCGTCTTCCGCCCCGCCGCCTTCTGCGACGTCACGGGTCTGTAACCCGACAGGCGAGAGCGTTCCGCCGCACGTTGCGGCGGAACGCAAGCCGCACGGGAAGTGAAAGGGCAGAAAGATGCCGACGATTTCCGGATTTTCCAGCCCGGTGGGTTGCGCGCTGATCAAGGGCGGACCGATCGGCGAACATGCGGTCCCTGGCAAGATCAAGCCCGGCGACACGCTGCTTTCGGTCGAACACATCACGGACGGGACCCCGCCGACGCGGGTCGACCGGACGGACGAATTTTCCATCCACGCCACCAAGGGCGGCGTGATCGAGAACACCACCACCGACACGAGCGGGCAGTTCCTGCATGTCCTGTGGTCGAGCAACGAGGCCTGACGATGCATATCGCGAAAGAGCGTCTTTACCTGACCTCCGACAAGAAGCGCCTGGTCGCGACCGGCGACAAGCGCGCGGCCTTTCTCTACGCCACCATCGGTGACGAAATCCCCGACAGCGCGGCCGAGCGCTTCGGCCTGGTCGACGGCAAACTGGCAACCGGCAAGCCCGCCGACGATGCCAAGGAGCGCGCACCGCAAGGCGACAAGGAGAAGAAGCCGGGCGGTACCAAGGGCGGCGATGTCGACGATCTGCGCGACATCAAGGGCATCGGCAATGCAACCGCCACGGCGCTTCTCGAAGCCGGGATCGGCACCTTTGTGGAGCTGGCCGCCGTCGATCCACAGAACCCGCCGACGACGATTTCAGGCGCGAGCGAAAGCGACTGGTCGGCCTGGATCGCGGCGGCCAGGGCCGTCGTCGACGCGAAGGCGACGTAGCCCAACACCGAGGGAACGCCTCCAGGGCGGGGGGGCGTGACAGCCGGGAGAGTACCGGCACCTTTTCAAGGAGGCTTAAATGGCGCTGATCGACCGGGTGAAGGAACGCACTGGCACCGACCTGTCGGACGCCGAGCTCGCTTCGATGATCGCGGCCGTCACGCTCGAGATCGACGGGCGCTTCGGGCCGGCCGGGCCAATCACCGTCGAGTTCGGCGATCCCTCAGACCCGGAAACGCGGGGGCTTCGAACCTTGCGACTTGCCCGGCCGATCGATCCCGCGCAGCCGGTGACGATCACCGAAACGGATCCGGCCTGGAGCGGGAGCGGCTCCGGCGAGGTCACGCTAGCGGCGAACGATTACCGGGTTCTCGATGGCGGGCGGACGCTTCAAAGACTGTTCGATGGCGACACCGGGCGCAGCCATTGGGCGCCGCTGGTGTCGATCGTCTACACGCCGGCGGGTCTTCAGGATCTGCGCGACGAGGCCGTGATCCGCATCCTGCAATTCGACACGGCCGGGCGCGCGGCGGCGGGCCTCAAGAGCGAAAAGGCCGGCGACTATTCGTGGACCGGTGCAACCGGTACGGAGCGGGCGGAGTCCCGCGAAGCGGTGTTCACCTGGCTCGGCACGGCCTTGCGCGGCAGTGCCATGCCGATGGCGTGAGAAGGCGGAGCGAAGTCAATGGACATGATCCCATTCCTGGCGGCGGTTTATGTGGCCGGCGTCGTAACCTTCATTGTGCTGATGTTCAAAGCGGCAGCCGGCGAACCGACCGCCCACGGTCAGTCGATCATCTTCGGATGGGGGCTGATCATCACGGTCCTCTGGCCGTTCGCGGTGGTCTGGTTCGCGGTGCTCGGCCTCTACCTTAGCTTCGTCCGGCTGTGGCGGCGCGTGCGGGGAGAATGAAGAGCGGCCATGGACAAGAAGATCATCGACAAGATCCGCAAGTGTCTCGCACTTGCCCGTAGCGGCAACGAGAATGAAGCCGCCTCAGCGCTCGCCAAAGCGCGGGAGTTGATGGACGCACATGGGGTCCGTGAGCGAGATCTGGAACTGGCTGATATCGAGGAAGCGACCGCTCGCGCAGGCCGGGCAAAACGGCCACCGCTTTGGGAAACTGTTCTTTCCAACACAGTATGCAAGGCGCTGCAGGTGACCTGCTTTCTGGATGAAAGTGGTGACCGAACCTTTGTGGGGCGCGGGGCGTCGGCCGAAGTCGCAAGCTATGCATTCGCGGTGCTCTTCCGAAAACTCAAGACCGCGCGTGCTGCCTACATCACGGCACATCTAAAGCGATGTAAGCCGGCGCGGAAACGCGCAAGGGCAGACGCATTTTGCGAGGCCTGGGCCGCTGCGGTCTACGTGAAGATCCAGTCTCTTTTTCCCGATCAACACGAAGATGAGGTGGTCGCGCGCTACATTGCGCAGCGCCATCCCACACTCGTCCCCGTTGGCTGCCGTCGTTCGAGTGCCCAAGGTGCCGCCGCCGGCCGCGATCGATTGCGAGGTGTCGTCGCTGGGCGTGACGTTGATCTGAATGCCGGCCTTGGGGGCGATACAGTCCAGCCGCTGGCGTTGACATGATCTCCGGCCGACTGACCATGCGCGCCACCGTCGAACGCAACCAGGCGATCGCAACCGACGGCTGGGGCAATCCGGTGGCGCCGGATTTCCAGCCGCTTGGGGTCGTGCGCTGTTTCATCTGGTCGACGGCATCCCGCGAGATCGTCGATGGCGACAAGACGGCGATGATCGAGGATATCCGGGGGCTGTTCGCGCTCGGCACCGACATTACCGAAGCCGACGAGATCACGGCCGTGACAGACGCGCGAGGGGTTGTCCTCATCCCCGGCCGGCTGCGCGTCGAAGGTCCCATCCAGCACAAGCACACCCATGTTGAAGCGGCGTTGAAGAGGATCGCGTGATGGCACAGAACCGGTCCCCGGCCGTGATGGCGCAACGTGCCGAGCCGCACGACAGTCTCGACTATTTTCCGACGCCGCCCTGGGCGGTTCGCGCGCTGTGCGAGCATCTCGACACGTGGGGCCGGATCGACACCGCGACGTGCTGGGAGCCGGCTTGCGGCGACGGACACATGGTGAAGGCGCTTGCCGATTTCTTCATGAGCGTCGAGGGATCCGACGTGCACGACTATGGCGCAGCCGAGCAATCCGCGGTGCATGACTTCCTGTTTCCGGTGGATCCGCCGTTCGCCGATCGGTGGACGGGGGGCGCTCCGGACTGGATCGTCACCAATCCGCCGTTTCGGCTGGCCGAAGCATTTGCCCTGCGCGCCCTGGAGCTTGCCGGAGACGGCGTCGCGCTTTTGGTGCGAACCTCCTTCCTGGAGGGCGTGGGGCGTCACGAACGCCTGTTCGAGCGGTTCCCTCCGGAATGGATCCTGCAGTTCACCGAACGCGTGCCGATGGTGAAGGGCCGGCTGGATGGCGATGCGTCGACCGCGACCGCCTATTGCTGGATTGTGTGGACTCAGCCGTGTCCGTCCGGCACGTCCCGCGCGCCGCGCCATGCATCGCATTTCCCAGCCTTCCGGTGGCTTCCGCCGTGCCGGCGTCGACTCGAGCGGCCGGATGACTATCCGGCCATCGCGCCCGTGGAAGTTCTTGCCGGCGACGATCTGTTCGAGGCTCCGGCGGACGGCTGATGGCGCGCAAACCGAAATCGCTCAAATGGAACGGCAAGCGGGTGACGGCCGACATGCGCGCCGCGCAGATCGACGGGGTCAACCGGACGATGGCGGCTTGCGTCGTGCACGCGAAACGCACGCACGCCTGGAACAACCGCACCGGCATTCTGGAAGGCGGCATCGACATCGCCGACTACGCGCAACCGAAAGCCGGCGGCGGCGGTGTCAAGGGCACCTGGGGCGTCAGGGATGTCGTCCACGCCCGGATCCACGAGCTCGGCGGCGTGATCAAGCCGAAGCGGGCGAAGGCACTGAGCTTTCGCCTGGACGACGGCACCTTTGCAGTGGTCAAGCAGGTCACCATTCCCGCGCGCCCCTATCTTCGCCCCGCCGCCGACGAAGAGTACCCCAAGCTGGCCGAACGGATCCGCGCGTCTTACGCACGTCGCGCCAAGCGGTCGAGATGACGGCTTGACAGCACCGGAAACCGGCCGGATGCTCGCCCCGTTCTTGCCGGTCCGGCACTTGCCCGCGCGCCCGCGCGGATGTTCCCGCCCATCCCCCGTTCGTAGTCTCGACCCGTAACCCCGGCCTGTTCCATTCGCCGGGGAATTGGGGTGTCGACGATGGCCGATCCGGTCCGTGCATTGCGGGAGCTCTTGAAGGCGAATGCCGATGTCGCCGCACTTGTCGGATCGCGTGTCTTCGGCGGCGAGCTGCCGGCAGCCGAAACCAAGTCCATGCCACGTGCCGCGATCGTGCTGCGGCCCTCCGGCGGGGCTTCGCTGACGGCCGGCAGCTATGCCCGGCACGACACCCAACGCATCGATCTTCTCGCCCATGGCGCCACGCCAATGGAAGCGGACGCGCTGGCACGGCTGTGCCGGGTCATCGTCTGCGACATCCGCCGGCAAGTGGTCGAGGGGTGCCTGATCCATTGGGTGGATGTCGCGGGCGGGCTCTCGGCCGAACGCGACAGGGACGCCTATTGGCCGGTGGCGCTTCAATCGTTCCAGATCTTCCACGCCCTGGAGGCCGTGTCGTGACCGGCTTCAAACCCGCTTTTCAAGGAGCATGTCATGCCCGCACCGTTTGAAATCATCGCCGCCCCGTTCACCGCCTGGTGGGCGCCGGTCGGAACGGCCTTTCCGGCGCTCGGCGCGGTGCCGGCCGGAGACTGGACACTAATCGGCACCAGCGGCGACGAAAGCTACGACCCGGAAGGGGTCTCGATCGAGCACGGCCAGGACGTCAATGCGGTCCGGCCGCTTGGCAGCACGGCACCGATCAAGGCCTTTCGCCGCGAGGAAGATCTCGTCGTCACCTTCACGATCTGGGACGTGACGCTGGAACAATACCGCCTGGGGCTCAATTCCAACGAGGTGACGACCGTGGCCGCCGGCGCGGGCACGATCGGCACCAAGTCGGTGCAGTTCTACAAGGGCGCGCAGGTCGCGACCATGGCCCTGATGCTGCGTTCCGGCGTCTCGCCCTACGGCGACGCCATGTCGATGCAATACGAGCTGCCGAACTGTTTCCAGTCCGGCAATCCGCAGCCCGCATTTCGCAAGGGCGAGCCGGCCGGGCTGGAGTTCGAATTCACCGGCCTGAAGGACCCCAACGCGGCCACCGAAGCCGAGAGTTTCGGGCGGCTGGTGATCCAGCACCAGCAAGCGCTGCCGTAGAGGCGGCTCGCCGTTCGCGTCGTTTTTCAACCCGTTTCCTTTCGGAGGCTTTCATGGCCGAGACCCCGATCCTTGAGCTGTCCACGCTGATCGAGCGTCCGACAATCCGCATCGACGGCACGCTCCATGAGCTGCGCGCGCCGGACGAGCTGTCGGTGATGGACAGCCAGTATCTCACCCATGCCGGCAAGCGCATCGACGCGCTGGCACGGACCGAGGACGCGGACGAGCTTCTGCCGAAGCTGCTCGACGAGGTGATCCGCCGCGTCACCGTCGAGCTGCCGGAAGAGGTGCTGGGCAAGCTGACGGAGTCGCACAAGCTCAGCATCTGCGAGGTTTTTACCGGGCTCCTGTTGCGGCGGCGGATGGCCGTGGCGGGAGCGGTGGCGCGGCGTCTGACCGGATCGACTGGGGAGCCGTCATCCCCCGGCTCCAGCGCGCCTTCGGAGGAGACCCCGCCGGTTGGCTCACCCGCGTCCCCGCAGGGCTTGTGAGGGCCTATATCGCGATGCTCCCGATCCTCCAGGCCGAAGACCAGTTGCGGGCCATCGACGCGGCCGCACTCGGCGGCGGTCACGTGAAGCCGCGTGACGCACGCCGCGCGCTGCACCAGCTGCAGACGACCGCCAGCGGAGGCCGCAGGAAACCCATGAAGCCGTCACCCGCGATGCTCGCGGCGGCCGGGATCGCGGTGGTGCGGCAGCCGGCCGGACCGGAGGCCGACAATGGCTGAACGTCTCGGCGAAGCGCTGCTCGATCTCGATACGGACGACCGGGATTTCAACCGGGGCGTGGAGCGTGCCGGCAAGAAGGCCGACGGCCTCGGGCGGACGTTCGACATGGTGTCGAAAAAGGCGCTGATGCTGGGGCGCAACCTCGCGCTCGCGGGTGCAGCGGCGGCCGGGGCGCTCGGCTACATGGTCAAGACGGCCATCGACCAGGCGGACGCGATGAGCAAATCCGCGCAGCGCGCCGGCGTCACCACGGAAGCGCTGTCGCGGCTTGCCTGGGCGGGCGAACTCTCCGACGTGAGCGTTTCGACCCTGACGCTCGGCCTGGGCCGACTCACCAACGTGATGGCGCAGGTGGCGGCGGGAACCGACAAGACGTCGGCGGCGATCTTCGAGCAATTGGGGATCGCCATCACCGACGCCCAGGGCAGCCTGCGCAGCGCGGACGCGGTGCTGATCGACCTTGCCGACCGGTTTTCCCGGATGGAAAGCGGCGCGGACAAGGCGGCGCTGGCGATCAAGCTGTTCGGCCGGTCCGGCGCGCAGCTGATCCCGCTTCTGAACAACGGCCGGAAGGGGCTCGCCGACATGGCGGATGAGTCCGACCGGCTCGGCAAGACGATCTCGACGGAGTTCGGCCGCCGCGCCGAGGTGTTCAACGACACGATGACGCGGATCTGGTCGGCCGGCGCGGGGCTGGTCAACCAGCTGGCCGAGGCCGTTCTGCCACAGTTACAAGACTTCGCCGACATGCTGGCGGATCCCGAGTTCGTCGAGAATGCGGAAGCGATGGCGCAGGGTATTGCCGGTGCGTTCCAGTTGATCCTGGAAGCGATCAACAAGGTCACCTCGGCAATGCGGTGGCTCGACGGTGTCGCCGGCGATCTTCTCTACGCGATCGCGCCGCCGGACCCGGAAGCGGTCAAGCGGTGGAAGGAAATGCGGGACGCGCTCGGCGCGCCAACGGCGATCGGCAACGGGTTGAGCGCCAGCGCGTTCGACCGCCGCTGGAACCTGCCGCCGGTGCAGAAGGAGGAAGCCGACGACGGCAACGCACCGGTCAAGTTCGACTGGTCGGCAATTGAGCAGAACCAGAAAATCGCAGACGCTGCGGAACGTACCCGTGAGGCTATCAAAAAGCTTACCGCTTCCCTGCAAGACGAACTCGACATTATCCGCGAAAGCGACCCGTATCAGCGGGAGTTGATACGCCTCAGAGATCAACTGGCCGAAGCGACTCCGAAAGAGCGCAAGGCCGTTGAAGACCTCATTGAGGCCATCCAACGCGAGCGCGCGGAGAAACAAGATCTCCGCGAATACACCGACATCCTGAAGGGGTCGGTCTCCAGCCTGGCCATGGCGGTGCGCAACAACGAAAACGTCTGGGACGCGATGGCGGACAACGCGCTGAGCGCGCTCGACCGGATCACCGACAAGATCCTCAACGAGGCGCTGGACGCGATGCTGCAGTTCAACGACGCGGCGGGCGGAAGCGGCGGTGGTGGCGGCGGTCTGTTCGGCGCATTGGCCTCTGGGGTCGGCGACCTGTTCGCCGGTTTCTTCGCGGAGGGCGGTCTCATCCCGAACGGGACCTTCGGCATCGTCGGCGAGCGCGGACCGGAGCCCGTTATCGGCACGTCGCGCGGCGCGATGGTGCTGCCGAATTCGTCGCTTCGCGGCGGCGGCGGCGGGGGCGGCACCGAAGTCAACGTCTATAACACCGCCGGCGGCGAGGTGCGCCAGGAGCGCCGACGCGACGGCGACGGGCGCGAGATCGTCGACATCGTGATCGAGCGGGTCAAGGAGGACTTCGCCACCGGAGGGTTCGACGCCGCCCAGGCGGCGCGCTTCGGGGTCAGTCCGACACGGGTGAAGCGATGACCGCCGCCTGGCCCGCAACGCTTCCGGCACAAAGCGACGATCATTCCTATCAGGAAACGCCGCAGCCGGCCGCGATCCGCTTCGAGCCGGAAGTGGGCGCGCCGATCGGGCGGCGCCGGTCCACCGTCCAGCTTTCGACCGTCACCTTCGCCTTCGTGCTGACGACGGCGCAGGTGGCCGTCTTCGAGGCCTTTGTCCAGGACACGCTTGCCGGCGGCGTGCTGCCCTTCACCATCGCCCATCCGCGAAAAGGCAGCACCGTTACCGTGTATCTCGCCGGCGAGACGCCGTACCGGATCGCGGCGTTTTCGCCGGACGCCTGGTCGGTGAGTTTCTCGGCTCTGGTCAGGGAGTGATGTCATGACAGAACGCGCAATTCCCTCCGATCTCGCCCGCGAACTTGAAGGTCCGGAGACGGCCGAGACGTTGCTGGTGTTCCTGCGGATCGGCCACCGGCGGCTTTCGCGCGATCTGCTGATCGTCTCGGACGGCGCCGACTACCTGATCGACGGGGAAACCTGGACGGGGTTCGACTTCGACATTCGTCTCCTGTCCGACACGGACCAGCCGCCGCGCACCGAGCTCACCGTCCAGAACGTCGACCGGCGGATCGGCGAGGCGATCCTGTCGCTCGACAGCCCCGCGCGGCTCGACATCGATGTGATCCCCGCCTCGCAATTCGACACCAGCGCCGACCCGCGCGTACCCCTGGTCAATCCGGTCGCGCGCGCCTATTCCGCACGGCACCTGGCGCTCGTGGACGTGACCGCCGACGTGCTGCAGCTGCGCGGCACGATCCGGTCGTGGGACTACACGCAAGAGGCCTGGCCGTCGATGCGCGCCACGCAGGACGCCTTTCCGGGGTTGTACCTGTGAGCGCGCGGGAGACAAGCCCACTGCACTGGAGCGCGCGCTATGTCGGCCTGCCGTGGCTGGACGGCGGCCGCACGGTCGAGGGCGTCGACTGCTGGGGGCTGGTCAGACTGGTATTCAAGCTGGAGCGCGGACTCGACCTGCCGGACTACGGCGAGATCCCCGCGCACAAGCTGATTTCGGTGGCGCGGGCGGTCACGGCCGGCAAGGAGGGCGAGGACTGGCAGCCCGTCGTGAAGGGGCTTCAAAGGGCCTTCGACGTCTGCGTGATGCGGCTTCCACAAGGCCGTTCGACCGGGCACGTCGGCGTGATGGTCGACGCCACCCGTGTCCTGCACGTGGAAGCGGCCTGCGACGCGGCGATCGTGCCGCTTTCTCATTTCACCATCCGGGAGAGGGTCGCATGCTTCAGACGTCACCGGGCCATGTAGCCACGATCTGGCGTGCGCCGTTCGCGCTCGGATCGCCAAGGATCGATTACTGGCCGCAGGGGCTTTCCGTGGCCGAAATCGTCGCGCGCGCCGACTGCCTGCCGGAGGGGTTTGCCTCGCGCGGCGTGGTGGCGATCGACGGTCATCCGCTGCCGGCCGAGGCGTGGCCGCACGTCCGGCCCAAGGCGGAAACGCCTGCCGGCCGTCCGATCCGGATCACGTTCCACATGGCCGTGCGCGACGGTGGGCGCGGCGGCAAACAGGCGTTCGCGATCGTCGCCGCGATCGCGCTTTCCTTCGCGACCGCCGGCATCGCGAGCGGCGGCATTCCGGCGCTCGGGATCGCTGGCGGCAGCCTCGGCGCAAAGCTGATCGCGACCTCGGTCGGCATCGTCGGATCGCTGGTGATTTCGGCCGTCACCGCGCCGCCGACGCGCGGCGCCGACACGTCCCAGACCTCCGACGGGCGGGTTTCGCTCGACCCGGCGTCGGTGACCGGCAACGTGCTTGCACCTGGCGCATCCGTGCCGCGCGTGATCGGAACGCGGCGGGTGTTTCCGCCCTTCGCCTGTCAGCCCGTGATCGAATACGTCGGCCAGGACGAGGTGGCGGAAGCCGTCCATGTGCTCGCCGGGCCGCACCGGCTGCGCGACATCCGGCTTGGGGAGACCACCTGGGACGGAACGGCCGGGGAAGCCGCCGCCGGTGAAGGCGACAGCGGGCTCGACGTCGAGCTGCGCGAGGGGCGGCCGGGCGAGCCGGCGCCGCTGCTGGTCAACCGCGTCGGGAGAACGGACGATCTGGGCATTCAAATGTCGGTTCATGCCGTCGACCCGGAAGACCAGCTGGTCACGACCGGCAAGCTTCCGGTGTTCCACGGGATGGCGACGATCGACAGCCCGGACGAGGTGTGGATCCATTTCGTCGTGGCGGGCCTTCTCAGGCAGGACGCGCTCACCGACAAGCTGCGCGTGCCGCTTCGGCTTCGGATGCGGCGGCGCGGGGATACCGCCTGGCGGCAGCTGCCCGAACTTCACTACATGGACAACACGCAAGCCCAACGTCGCGTGCAGATCAAGCTGCGGTTCGGCGAGGCGCTGCCCGGCCAGCCGATCAAGCCGCCCTCGACGCGCGGGTTTGTCGAGGCGCGCAAGGTGGTGCCGGAACAGACGCTCACGCCCGGCGGCGGCGGCTGGTCAGCCGATGGCTATTTCTCGGCCGGGGCCGGCGACGACGTGTTGCGCGAGGACACGGCGGCGTCTTCCAATGTGCGGAACATCAACTTGCAGGCGGACGAAGTGACGGTCTATCTCGACCGCGCCGACTGGCCGGCCGGGGTCTATGAGGTCGAGGTAAAGCGGGGCGCCACGTTCCGGCACGCGGCGTTCGCCTCCGACAGCTATCAGCTCTCCGGCGCGGTCTGGGATTTCTTCGGCACGCATGACGGGCGCGTGCTGCCCGTGACGCGCGCGGGCTTGCTCGACACCGTGACGCTGCGGCGGGCGGTCTCGATCCAGACCCGACCTCCGGTCGCCCGCCGCGACGTGTCGACGATCGCGATCCGCGCCCGCAACCGGGCGGTCGGACAGCTCTCCGTTCTGGCCTCGGGGCTGGTGCGCGAGTTCGGCGGCTACCGGCTGCCGACCGCTCCCCCGCAGCGGATCGACCCGGCAACGGTGATCGCCGACGGCACTTACACAAAGGACAATCACGTCGCCTTTGAATGCGACGTGCGGCTGCCGGAGCAACCGGCGCCGTTCTCCGTCCTGTTCGAGGACGGCGGGCTTGTCTCAGGCGCATCCGTTCATGTGGACGACGCCGGCAATCTGGTGGCCCGCGCCGGCGACGGCGACCCGGCCGTCCAGACGAGCTCCGACGATGGCGCCGTGCTGAAGGCGCCGCTTTCGATGCTCCCCTTCGACGGCGAGTTGCACCGGGTGGCCTGGGACATCCGCGTCACGCCGGGTCGCGTCCGGCTGTGGATCGATGGCGTGCTGGCCGGCGAGGCGCACACGGCAAGCGGCGGCGCGCTTCTTGCCGGGCAATGGGCCGCGAGCGCGGCCGGCGGCTACCTGCGCAGCGCGGCGGCCGAGGGCGGCGCCTATGCGGGCGTCGCCGCCGGCGCCGTGTGGTGGCCGGAGACGGTGGATGCAAGTGCGTTGCGCTTCTGGAGCGGTGGGCGCCAACACGACGCGTCGGCGCAGTCGTTTCAGGTGCTGGCGCCATCGCGCAACCCGGCACCGTGGCTTCTGGAGGCCATGTCCGGACGCTACAACGCCGATCCCATTCCGCTCGACACCATCGACCTGGAGGCCTTCGCGGCGTGGCGCGAGGCCTGTCTCGGCAACCGCTATACCTGCGACATGGTCGCGGAGGGCGAAAGTCTCGCCGACCTGATGCGGATCGTTGCGAGCTGCGGCTACGCGCGCCCCTATCAATCCGAGATCTGGGGCGTGATCCGCGATCGCGACCGCTCGGCCGAGGCGCCCGTCCAGGTGTTCTCGCCGAGGAACCTCAGCGCCTTCCAGTGGACCAAGGCGTTCGCGCGTCCGCCGGCCGGGTTGCGCGTGACCTATCGCGATGCGGTTCAAGGCGACAAGGAACGGCAGGTGACCGTCTTCCGGCCGGGTTCGGTCGGGACGGACACGCGCGTCGAGCAGGTCAGCTACGAGGGGTTGGTGGACGAGGACAAGGTGATCCGCCGCGCCCGGTTCGATCTCGCGCAGGCAACGCACCGCTCCACCTTTTTCTCCTTTACCGCGCCGGCCGAGGCGCTGCGGTGCCGGCGGGGCTCGCTGGTCGCGGTCTCGCACGACATCCTGACACGGCACGCCGCCTACGGACGGATTGCGGAAGTGGTGAAGGATGGCGGTTTCGTGACCGCGATTGTCCTGGACACGGTGATGGATCTGTCGGCTGTCAACGACCTGCTCGCGACGCCGGATGTTCTGGCGTCCGGCGACCTGCTGGGCGTTGGGGTTCGCACCGGGATCGCGATCCGGCGAACCGATGGCGCCACGACCGTGCACGCGCTTTCCAACGCCACCGGCCAATCCGACACGCTCACACTCGATCCCGCCGTCGCCGTCGAGACCATCGACGGCCGACCGGCGATCGACGCCGGCTGTCTCGTCGTGGCCGGCGCCATTGGCCGGGAGTACCGGCGATTGATCGTATCCGAGATCCGAAACGGTAAGGGGCTGACCGCCCAGCTGACGCTGGTCGACGAAGCCCCGCAAATCTGGGAGGCCGTCGATGGCTGACAGGAAACTACCGACCTCCACGTCGATGCCGCCGGTTTCCGGCGCGGATTACATGGATCAGGTGGCCGAGAAAGTCGGCATGCTGTTCGATGCGGCGGCGCTCCGGCCTGTCAGCCTGACGAACGCCGGCAACGACTACACGATGGAGGTGGAACCGGCGCTCGATGGCGACGTGGTTGCCGGGATGGCTTTCTACCTCCAACCGGAGGTCGGCAACACCGGTCCGGTGCGCCTGCGGGAAGGCGCGAACCCGTTCTACGACCTGACTCGAGCGGACGGCAGCCCACTTGCACCGGGCGATTTCAGCGCGGGAACCGTCTATTTCGTCGTGTTCGTCGCTGGCGCCTTCATGATCGTGTCCGGGGGCACCGGCGGCGGCGCGATGATCGACTATCAGGTCTTCGAAGCGTCGGGGACTTGGATCAAGCCGACCGGGCTTTCCGACGACGCGTTGATCTTCGTGGAGGCCTGGGGCGGCGGCGGTGGCGGCAATGCCTCTACAAATTATCGCGGCGGCGGCGGAGGAGGAGCTTACCTCTCTCGTTGGATGCGGGGCGGCGACGTCGGCAACACAGAGGTTGTTCAGGTGGGCGCCGGCGGAACCGCATCCGGCAACCCCGGAGGCCCCGGTGGAAACAGTTCGTTCGGTTCTCACTTAACTGCTTACGGCGGCGGAGGGGGTGGAGGTGCGAACAGCGTGGGCCAAGTCGGCGGCGGTGGCGGCGGCGGCGGCTGGGGCTCGGCAGGAAGTACTGGTTCGGTCGACAATCCAGGACTCGCAGGAGCGATACACTCGAATTTGTTCGGCGGGGGGCAAGGCGGGAACGCCAGCAGCGGTTCCACAAATCCGGGAGCAGCAACCGGGTTCGGCGGCGGCGGCGGCGGTGCGAGTGGCGGTCCGGGCTACGGGAACGGCGGCGCGTCTCTCTTCGGCGGTGCCGGTGGCGACAGCGGGCAAGTAGGCGCGCCTCGCGGTGGTGGCGGTGGCGGCGGCGCATCCGGCGGGCGTGGCGAAGTCGTTGTTCGGGTGATCGACAAGCGCGGCGGTGCGGCTGGCGGCAACGATTTTGCCATGCCTGACGGAACGGCTGCCGAGCCGGGGCTGCCGTTTCTCGCGGATCCCGACACAGGATTTGTCCGAACCGATGACGACGAGATGGGGCTGGTCGCCGGCGGGCTGATCGGCTTCCGGCAGTCCTCTACCCAGTCGATGTTCCTGGCCGGCTCGGCGGCGGCGCCTTCGATGACGTTTTGGGGTGATCGCGACACGGGGTTCTTCTCGCCGGCAGCGGATCAAATCGCCGCTGCGGTCGGCGGATCGGAGATCTGGCGCACGACGGCGGCGGGGCTTGCTGTCGGCAAGACTTCGGCCGCCTTCCCGCTGGATGTCGAGGGAGACGCGGCCGTTAACGGAAACATCAACCTCGGGAGGGCTGCAATAATTAGATCGGCGGCCGACTTCGCGCGTGGGAACGTGATTATTTCTGCTCCCAACGATGTTACGACCCGGCAAGTCTCCTACGGCAACAATCTCTATATCGATGACGCTGGTGTTTATCAGCAGGACAGCACGATCATCGGTGGAGCCATGCTGCTGATGTCAGCGCCGAATGGCGGCTCCGGGGAGTTTAAGTTCGTTGCGAAGCAGGATCCGGACGCCGGGGGCACGGAGTCTGTTAGAGCGCTGATCGACGGCTCGGGACGGCTGGTCATCGGCGGGACCTCCGGTAGCTACCTGCTTGATGTCTACGGCGACATCCGCGCGCGGGACCGGCTTCTGATTGGAGCCGGGGCGGGCACGGCCTATGGAAACGACAATCTTCTTCGCCCGGCGTCCAGTAGTGCTTTCTTGAACATCAAGGGCGGTGCCGGTCGGGCGAAGATTGTGATTGGAAACGACGACAACACGATTGTCAGCGGTTCTGGTGCCACTGTTTTCCGGTATGGAGCCGGCGCCACAGACGGCGGTACCGAGGCAATGCGCATCGATAGCTTAGGCCGTGTGGGCATCAACACATCAAGCCCCTCGTATCAATTTGAAGTCAACGGCGCACTCGCGTCCCTGGCGAGTACCGCGCAAGTTGTTGCTTTGTCCGGTGATCTTACAAATCACGCTTTTATTCGGTTTCGCCAAACGGCTTCTGAGAGCCGTATCGAAAGCGGCAGCGGGGGTTCATATGGCGCTGTTCCCATGACCTTTCTGGTCGCAGGCGCCGAGGCGGCGCGTTTTGATGTCACCGGCAACTTGCTTATCGGCACTGCTACGACCGGCGCCTCAAAGCTGCGCATCGTCGATCTGCCGACGTCCGCGACCGGCCTGTCAGCCGGCGACATCTGGAACGACGCCGGCACCCTCAAGGTAGCTGCATAGGAGACCGCAATGATCACATACACATGGAGCTTTCCCACTCTCGAGACGAAACCGTCCGTCGAGGGCCTGACGGACGTGGTGCACGTCGTCCACTGGCGGCTGCGCGGCGAGGATGCCGACGGCGTGTCTTTCGAGGACTACGGCACGGTGACGATGGATCCGCCGGACCCGGAGAATTTCACGCCGTTTCAGGATCTCACCGAGGCCGACGTGCTGGCGTGGATTGCCGGCGAGATCGACGTCGACGAACGCAAGGCCCTCGTCGCCGCTCAAATCGAGCGGAAGAAGAATCCTCCGGTCGTGGCGAAAGCCGCGCCCTGGGCCTGACTAAAGAGAGGATACTCAATGAGCGACAAAAACAGGAACACCACCCAAACGGACCCGGAAGCGGCCCGGCTTCCGGCCACGTTTCAAGGCCTCACGGCCATCATCACACAGCTCTCGATCGACGTTGCCAATGAGCGCGGCGCGAGGGCGGTGGCAGAAAGCAAAAACGCCGTCTTGCAACAGAGGATCGAGGAAATGGAAAAGGAGCGCGAGTCCTCGGGGCGGGAGAAGCAAGGCGCAAAGAGCTGATCGACTGAGTCCCACCGATAGAGGCGGGGAGCCCGGAATGCGATTTCCGGACCGTGGGGCACTAACGCCAATCAGATCCCCACCCGTTGCAATACGACTTCCAACGGCCCGCCGCTCCTGACGACCGTGACCGATCGGCAGCGGGCCTGTTCTACGAAGGGTAGAGCGTGGAGTCCATCCGCTGCGCAAGCTGCCGGCGTCTCTTGATGCGGGCAGCGGCCAGAGCGATATCTGGCATCATCGAAATCAAGTGTTCGCGGTGCGGCACGATCAACTCCTTGAGGCCGGCAGAGCCCAAACCCGAGCGCCAACAGAGCGTCGAGACAGGATGTCCCTGATGCATTGGCAGCTTCACAACGTCGACGCTCTTCCCTGGCTACTCGATCAAAGTGCAGGCGAGTTCGACGCCCTTGTCACCGACCCTCCCTATTCCTCCGGCGGTCTGCACACGAAAGACCGGGTCAAGGACAAGGCAAACGACAAGTACCTGAGTTCGCCGAACCTCTATCCCGAGTTCTCCGGCGAGAACCGCGACCAGTACTCCTATCTGCAATGGTCGACGCTCTGGCTTTCGCAGGCCTGCCGGACCCTTCGCGAGGGGGCACCCGTGCTCCTGTTTTCCGACTGGCGCCAGCTGCCTGTGATGACCTCGGCCATGCAGGCGGCCGGCTTTACCTGGCGGGGGATCGTGGCCTGGGACAAAACCGAGGCGTCCCGGCCGCAGAAGGGTCGCTTCCGCCAGCAGGCCGAGTTCGTCATTTGGGGCTCGAAGGGTGCCTGGCACGATGCGGATGGGCCTACCCAGCCGGGTGTCTTGCGGTTTGCCGTGACCGCCGGCGGTCCCAAGCTTCACACGACGGGCAAGCCGTTGCCGCTCATGGACGCGCTGGTGAAGGTGTGTCCGTCCGGGACGATCCTCGACCCGTTCGCCGGATCCGGCACGACAGGCATGGCGGCGCTGCGAAGCGGGCGTCGGTTCGTCGGGTGCGAAAGGGAGGAGGCCTACTACAAGATCGCCTGCGAACGATTGGCGGCCGCATAGCGTTAAAGCGCCATCAAAGACCACCCGTGCGGCGAGAGCTTCACGGGTGGTCTGAACCGAGTTCAAACTCGGATTTCAGTTCTGAAACTGTTGCCAACCGTTCTTGCGCAAAGTGCCATTCGTTTTTGCGCGCTACACGACGGGTGCGCAAGGCGAACAGCCGTCCGAGCTGATGCGAGGCCCCAACTGGAGCGAAGCCCGAAGGGCGACAGCACGAAGTCAGAAAATGGCGGAAGAGGTGGGATTCGAACCCACGAGACGGTTGCCCGCCTGCCGGTTTTCAAGACCGGTGCCTTCAACCACTCGGCCACTCTTCCGGATGCCTCTCGTTTGGCCGCGCGGCCCTTCATTGTCAAGGGGGATCGCCCCGACATGACTTGGGCAAAGGAAAACCGCCGATCCGGAAGGTCGAGGCAGGGACCGGATCGGCGGTTGCGCCGGGGTGCCGGCGTTTGGCGCGGGGGCACGCGCCATGACTTCAGTCGTAGGGTGACCCGACCCACGGCGCTGTGACCGGGATCACAAAAGCGTCATCCGCGGCCCTGATCCGCCAGGGCGAGGGGAACGTAATTCAGGGCAGGCAAGCAAAATCGTTTCGGCTTTTTGGCCGGCCTTGAAGAGGATACCAGGAGACGATCATGCCCAAGGCAATCATGAAGACCGGTGTTCTGGCAGTTGGCCTGTGTGCCGCCGCTGTCTTGTCCGCAACAGCGCAGGCGAACACGCAGCTGTCGCAGGACGAGATCAAGCAGGTGGTGTCCGGCAAGCGGATCTACCTGAAAACGCCGCTCGGGGGCGAGTTCCCGCTTTACTACCAGCGCAACGGCAAGGTCGACGGTTCCGGCGACGCCGTCGGGCTCGGCCGCTTCATGCAGCCGAACGACGAGGGCCGCTGGTGGGTGCGCGGCAATCGTCTCTGCCAGAAGTGGCAAAGTTGGTACGACGGCAAGCAGTTCTGCTTCACGCTGTCGAAGGGCGAGGGGAGCACGCTCTACTGGACCCGCGACGACGGCTTGAACGGCCGTGCCCGGATCGGGAACTGAGTCCGGTCCGGACCCGGTGAGGCCGAAAAGCGACACTCCTGTTAAAAACGTCCGCTCACCTGTGTCTTTCGCTCGACCGCGCTTTCACCTTGCGGTAAGGGACCCGTGTTACACATGTTGCGATGCGCCGATTGGGGGGCCGCATCACAATGAAAACATGGTCCGCCGGTGCGTTGCGCACTGCGGTGCTGTCTTGCGGAACGGGTAGCGGCCGAAGCCTTGGCAAGGGCGTGGTCAGACTTCGTTCTTGCCCCCCGGGATCGGTTCCGGATCCGGGCGCGCGCGCCGGACACATCGCATCGTTATGCCGGCAAGAGTATCGAGTAGGGCGGCAACATGACGACAGGCAAGGCTCCGGCGGCTGACCGCCGGGAACCGGGCTCCTCACGAGATCCTTCGCGGACGACGACCCTTTCGCGGGCTTTCTCCCCCACCCATTCGCTTTCTCGGCTCCGGCCGATCCCCGTTCTTGCGGTTTCGGCCCTATGTCTGACGCTTGCGGCCTGCAGCAGCGCGCCGACCGACAAGAAGAAGGTGAAATTCAGCGAATCCAAATACGGCGTGCCTGCCAGCCCCAAGATCGTGACGGGCAACAAGCCCGTACCCAAGGGCGGCGGTCGCTACATGGTCGGCAAGCCCTATAAGGTCGCCGGCAAGTGGTATCGCCCCAAGGACGACCCGAACTACCAGTCCGTCGGGCTTGCCTCCTGGTACGGACCCACCTTTCACGGGCGCCAGACGGCGAACGGCGAGGTCTTCGACCGCAACGCCCTGACCGCAGCGCATACGACAATGCCGCTGCCCTCCTACGCCCGCGTCACCAACATGACGAACGGTCGCTCGCTGATCGTGCGCGTGAACGACCGCGGCCCCTTCCACGGCAAGCGCACCATCGATCTGTCCGAGCGCGCCGCGACCATGCTGGACTACAAGTCCAAGGGCGTGGCGAAGGTGAAGGTCGAATATATCGGCCGCGCGCGGCTCGACGGCCTCGATGAAGCCTATCTGATGGCGTCCTATCGCGGTCCCGGTGCCGTTCAGCCCGGCGCGACGCAGCCGGGGACCTTGCTGGCGCAAGCCGAAATCCCATCGGGGCTTCTCGGGCCGACACCCGTTCCGCGCAGCCGGCCCTATGGCGCCGTGCTTGCCAGCACGTCGACATTTTCCAACACGGTCACGGCCGCCTTCGACCCGGCCATCGCCTTTGAGGCCGGGGCGGAAACGCTTCGCGTTGCGTCCTCCAACGGCTTCACCGGCGGGCAGGAAGGATTGCTTGGCTACGGGGCTCCGGCGTCTGCGGAACCGCAAACGCTGCCCGGCAGCATCCAGGGCCAGACCAGCGGACGTTTCATGGCCGGATCGGCCATCTCCTCCTATATCGCGGATCGCCGGATTGCCGCCGCCTACAGCGCCTTCGACGGGATCGAGGGTGGATCGCCGCTTTCGCGTCTCGTAAACGCACGGCGCTGATGCGCCTGTGGACAAGCCGGTAGGCGCAGGCTTGCACGACGAGTATGGTCAACGTCCCGGACACCGCCGTCCGGGACGTTTTTCGTTGTGACGTCAGCGAATAGAGGTAGAACCGAGATGATTGCGCGCAAGCGGTCTTTCGCAGTCCTGGCCGTCCTGTTCGTCCTCACCGCGTGGACCGGTCAGGTCGCCGCGCAAGGTGCGGCGGAGGAAAAGCCGCCCGAAACGCCGCTTCTGCTCATCGACTTCAGCACCGGCACGCTGTTGAACAGCCGCAATGCAACGGTCGCCATTCAGCCCGGCTCCACCGCGAAGCTGATGACCGCCGCCGTGGTCTTCGACGCGCTGTCCTCCGGCGAGATTTCCGAGGACACCGCCTTTCCCGTCAGCGAGCACGCCTGGCGCAGCGGCGGCGCGCCATCCGGCGGACCGACGATGTTCGCAGCACTGAAAAGCGAGGTTCCCGTCCTCGATCTGCTGAAAGGGCTGCTCGTCCAGAATGCGAATGACGCCGCCATCATCCTCGCGGAAGGACTGGACGGCAGCGAAGACGCCTTTGCCACGCGCATGAACGCACTGGCCGAACGGATCGGCATGACCGGAAGCCGGTTTGCCAATCCGACCGGCGCGGACGCACCGGGCGCCGTCACCACGACGGCCGACCTGGGGCGCCTTGCCGCGTTCATCCTGAGCCGGCACAAGGACCGCTACGGGCTCTTCAGCCTTCCCGAGTTTACCTGGAACGGGATCTTTCAGCGCAACAAGAACCCGCTGCTGGGCGAGATCGCCGGGGTCGACGGACTGGCGGCAGGCTCCAGCGCGAAATCCGGCTACAACGGCGTCGGTTCCACCGTGCGGGCCAACCGCCGCCTGATCGGTGTGGTTGCCGGGCACCCGACGGCAGACGCGCGGACGGATGCCCTCAAGGCACTGTTCGACAGTCTGGAAAAGGACTACGAGGATGTCGTCCTGTTCGAAAAGGGCGCACCGCTGGCGCAGGCCCGGGTTTTCGGGGGCGCGCAATCGAGCGTCGACCTTCTGGCGCGCGAGCCTGTGGAAGTCCTTCTGCCGCGCGGCAGCAAGAGCGACTACCGATTGAGGGTGATCTATACCGGTCCCTTGAAGGCGCCGGTGGAACGCGGCAAGACGGTCGGCGAGCTGCGGGTGATGCGCGACCGGACCGTGGTCTTCCGGGTCCCGCTGAAAACCGCCGAGGCGGTCGAGCGGGGAACCGTGACCAGCCGGGCCGCGGACGCCTTGCGTGAAACACTGTTTGGATGGTGGCTCGATGAGGGATGACGCGCGTGTCGACGCGATGCGCGAGACCGGAGGCACCCTGCCGAGGCAGGGGCGTTTTCTCACGTTCGAAGGGGGAGAGGGGGCCGGAAAATCCACCCAGATCTCCCGCCTGAAGGAACGGCTGAATGCGGCCGGGATCGAGGCGGTCGTGACCCGGGAACCGGGCGGCTCCCCGACGGCGGAGACCATCCGCGAGCTGCTGTTATCCGGCAAGGTGAAGCCGCTTGGCGCCGAGATCGAGGCGGTGATGTTCGCCGCGGCCCGCGCCGACCACGTCGATGAAACCATCCGCCCGGCGCTCAACGCGGGGCGCTGGGTGCTGTGCGACCGTTTCGCCGACAGCACCCGCGTCTATCAGGGCGAGGCCGGAGTCGATCCTGCGTTTCTCGACCGGCTGGAGGCCGTGGCCGTCGGCGGGTATCGCCCCGACATGACCATCCTGATCGACGTTTCGCCGGAGGTTGGCTTGTCCCGTGTGGCTGCGCGCAGCGGCGCGGACGGCTCACCCGTCAATCCCGACCGCTTCGAGACCGACACGAAGGAGGTGCACATGCGCCGCCGCCAGCTCTTTCTCGACCTGGCCGCTGCTGAACCGGCCCGCTTTGTCGTCGTCGATGGCAGCGCTGCGGCCGACAAGGTGGCGGATGACATCTGGCAGGCGGTCTGCGCGCGCTTTCCGCTCGATCTCGGTCATGCGGGCCCCGCCGCACCCGATCCCGCCCGCGATCGGATCGGAGGCTAGCGGCAATGGAGCAGCAGGACGCCCATGCTTTTGAGCCGGACGCTCTGGAGGGGATTCCCTTGCCCCGCGAGCGCACGGTGCTCTACGGCCATGAGGCCGCGGAACAGGCGCTTCTGGAGGCCTATCGCTCGAGCAGGATGCACCACGCCTGGATCCTGGCCGGCCCGAAGGGGATCGGCAAGGCAACGCTTGCATTCCGCTTCGCCCGCTTTGTGCTGGCCCATCCCGACCCGGCGTCAGCGGCGGCGCGGAGGACTTCGGACCTGACGCTTTCGCCCGACGACCCGACCTTTCGCAAGGTGGCCGCCGGCGCGCATCCGGGCATCCTGCACCTCAAGCGGCCCTATGATGCGAAGCGCAAGTCCAAGGACAAGTTCAAGCAGGACCTGACCGTCGACGAGGTGCGCCGCGCCGTGCCCTTTTTCGGGTCGACCGGCTCGCAAGGATCGTGGCGGATCTGCATTGTCGATGCGGCCGACGACATGAACCAGAATGCCGCCAATGCGCTCCTGAAGGTTCTGGAGGAACCTCCGAAGCGCTCGCTGTTTCTCGTCGTCGCGCATTCGCCGGGACGGTTGCTGCCAACCATCCGCTCGCGCTGCCGGATACTGACGACGCAGCCGCTGCGCGATCAGGAGATCGCCTCTGGGCTGGCGGAGTTCGGCGTCGCCGCGCCGGAGACCCGTGAGGCCAGGCGCGCGGCCGAGCTCGCGCATGGAAGCCTGAGGAAAGCGATCATGCTCGCGTCGAGCGATGCGATCGAGCTGGCCGACGGCTTTGCGGCACTTGTCGAGCAGCTCCCGGATATCGACATCGCGCAGGCGCATGGGTTCGCCGATGCGGTGGCGCGCAATGGCGCGGAAGACGCCTGGACGCTGTTTCAGGACCTTGTGTCCGACCACCTTCATTCCCGTCTCGACCCCGCATCCGGCATGGCGTTGCAGCGCCTTGTCAGGGTAGCCGAGGTATGGGAAAAGACGAGCCAGGCCGCCCGCGAGGCGGATGCCTTCAACCTTGATCGCAAGCAGCTCGTTTTGAACGTGTTTCGCGATCTGGCGGAAACCGCCCGCACCTGACCCGACGGACTGGCGCGAGGGCGGCAAGGCGTGCATACGAAGACTGCCGCCAGTTGAGCGGAAGACCCTGTCCCGCGTGGGCGAATGCCGCGCTCCTCCATGGCCACCGAACTTTGGACCCGCAAGACGTTCATGACCGACCGATCCCCCTTCCTCGTCTCGACGGCGATTTCCTACCCCAACGGCGTTCCGCATATCGGACACGCCTATGAGGCGATTGCCACGGATACAATCGCGCGCTTCCAGCGGCTTGACGGGCGTGACGTGCTCTTCCTGACGGGCACCGACGAACACGGCCAGAAGATGCTGCAGACCGCGCGCGGCGAGGGGATCCCGGTGCGCGAGCTTGCCGACCGCAATGCCGCCCGGTTTCAGGAGATGGTCGCAGCCCTCGGCTGTTCGAACGACGATTTCATCCGCACGGTCGAGCCGCGCCACCATGCCGCAAGCCAGGAAATCTGGCGCCGCATGGCCGCGAATGGCGACATCTACAAGGACAGCTATTCCGGCTGGTACTCGGTGCGCGACGAGGCCTACTACCAGGAAAACGAGACGGAGCTGCGCGCCGACGGGGTGCGCTACGGACCGCAGGGCACGCCCGTGGAGTGGGTCGAGGAGGAGAGCTATTTCTTCCGCCTGTCGAGCTATCAGGACAAGCTGCTCGCACATTACGAGGCCAACCCGCAGTTCATCGGGCCGGACGAGCGGCGCAATGAGGTGGTCAGTTTCGTCAAGCGCGGGCTGAGGGACCTGTCGATCTCGCGCACCACCTTCGACTGGGGCGTGCCGGTGCCGGGCGACGAACGCCATGTCATGTACGTCTGGGTCGATGCGCTCACGAATTACATCACCGGCGCCGGCTTTCCCGACGAAAGCGATCCGCGCTGGCGGTTCTGGCCGGCCAACCTGCATGTGATCGGCAAGGACATCGTGCGCTTCCACGCGGTCTACTGGCCGGCCTTCCTGATGTCGGCAGGTATCGAGCTGCCGAAGCGGGTGTTCGCGCACGGCTTCCTGTTCAACAAGGGCGAGAAGATGTCGAAGTCGGTCGGCAACGTCATCGACCCCTTCGCGCTGATCGACCACTACGGGCTTGATGCGGTTCGCTATTTCTTCCTGCGGGAGGTGCCCTTCGGCCAGGACGGCAACTACAGCCACGATGCCATCGTCAACCGGATCAACGCCGATCTCGCGAACGATCTCGGCAATCTGGCGCAGCGCTCGCTGTCGATGATCGGCAAAAACTGCGGCGGCACCTTGCCGACGCCGGGCGACCTCAGCGCCGAGGACAGGGCGATCCTCGCCCAGGCCGACGCGATGCTCGAAACCGCGCGCGCGGCCATGGACACGCAGGCGATCCACCAGATGCTGGCCTGTGTGTGGGCCTGTGTCGGCGAGGCCAATCGCTATTTCGCTGGCCAGGAGCCCTGGGCGTTGAAGAAGACCGATCCCGAGCGCATGGGCACGGTGCTCTATGTCACCGCCGAGGTGATCCGCCAGGTGGCGATCCTGGCGCAACCGGTGGTGCCGGGAAGCGCGGAAAAGCTGCTCGATCTCCTCAAGGTCGAGGCGGACGCACGGGGTTTCGACGCGCTCGGAGAGGGCGGACGCCTGAAGCCCGGAACCGAGCTGCCGAAGCCCGCGGGTGTCTTCCCGCGCTATGTGGAGGCCGAAACGACCGACAGCGGAGCCGCCTGATGCTGGTCGACAGCCATTGCCATCTCGATTTTCCGGACTTTGACGAAGAACGCGATGCGATCATCGCCCGCGCCAACGACGCCGGCGTCGAGCTCATGGTGACGATCTCGACGCGTGTGACGAAATTCGACCGGATCCGAGCGCTCGCCGAACAGTATCCTTGCGTTTATTGCTCCGTCGGCACCCATCCGCACAATGCGGGGGAAGAGGCGGAGATGGCGGTCACGACCGAGGATCTCGTCCGCTTGTCGGCCCACGAGAAGGTCGTCGCCATCGGCGAGGCAGGGCTCGACTATTTCTACGACAAGGCCCCGCGCGAGGCACAGGCGCAGGGACTTCGCCGCCATATCGCAGCGGCGCGCGAAACCGGCCTGCCGTTGGTCATACATTCGCGCGACGCCGACGACGACATGGCCCGGATCCTGACGGAAGAAACGGAGAAGGGCGCCTTTCCGGCACTGCTGCATTGTTTCTCGTCCGGCCGCGATCTTGCTATGACCGGCATTGATCTCGGGCTCTATGTGTCGTTTTCCGGCATCCTGACCTTCAAGCGCTCCGACGAGCTGCGGGCGATCGCAGCCGATCTGCCGGCCGACCGGCTGCTGGTCGAGACCGACGCGCCTTATCTCGCACCGCAGCCCTGGCGCGGAAAGCGCAACGAACCGGCCTATGTCGTCCACACCAACAAGGTGCTGGCGGAGGCCCGGGGCGTGTCGGAGGACGACATGGCCCGCCAGACCAGCGAGAACTTCTTTCGCCTGTTCTCCAAGGTGCCGGGAGCGGCCGCGCAATGAGCGACGACGGCGAACTGGAGTTCACGATTCTCGGCTGTGGATCGTCGGCCGGCGTGCCGCGCGTCGGCAACATCTGGGGCGACTGCGATCCGGACGAGCCGAAGAACCGCCGCAAGCGGTGTGCCTTGCTGGTGCAGCGGACGGGGAAGGGCGGCACCACCACCGTTCTGGTCGACGCGGGGCCGGATCTGCGCCAGCAACTCCTCGATGCCCGCGTGACCTACCTGGATGCGGTGCTCCTCACCCATGCCCACGCCGATCACCTGCACGGCATCGACGACCTGCGGCCACTGGCGATCACCCACCGCCAGCTCATTCCCGTGCATATGGATGCGACGACCTCGGTTCGGGCCCACGATCTGTTCTACTACGGCTTCAAGACGCCGGAAGGCTCCAGCTATCCGCCGATCCTGAAGGAACACCGCATCGAAGCGGGCGAGACCTACGTCATCGATGGCGCCGGCGGGCCGATCCCGTTTCAGCCCGTCGAGGTGGCGCATGGCGACATCAACGCCTTGGGCTTCCGCTTCGGGTCCGTTGCCTATCTGCCTGATGTGAAAAGCATTCCAGATACCGCGCGGCCGGCCTTCCACGGCCTCGACACCTGGGTGATCGACGCCCTTCGGCGCACGCCACATCCAAGCCATTTTTCGCTCGACGATGCCCTTGAAAACATTCGTGAATTTGCGCCGAAACGCGCCATTTTGACGAATATGCATGTCGACATGGACTATGCGACCCTGACCAGTGAGCTGCCGGACGGCGTCGTGCCGGCCTTTGACGGAATGCGGTTTCGCGGAGCCGCGGGTGACGGCCGGACATGAGCCGCAAGATGCGCGCGCCGACCGACGACCGGCTGATGCGCGCGGCCTTGCACTATCTCGACCGCTACGGATCGAGCGCCGGCAATCTGCACCGCGTGCTGGAACGCAAGGTCTGGCGCGTCGCCGCGGCACTGGAGGAAGACCCGGCCAGCTACATGCATATGGTCGATGCCGTGGTCGCGCGCTGCGAGGCATCCGGGCTGGTCGATGACAGGCTCTACGCGGAATCGAAGATCGCATCGGAACGGCGCAAGGGTCGTTCGACCCGGCGCATCGCTGCCGTGCTGCAGACCAAGGGCATTTCCCAGGACATGGCCGAGACGCTGCTGGCCCGCGACGAGACAACGGACCTTGCCGCCGCCTGCGTGGCTGCGCGCAAGAAACGCTTCGGCCCATGGCGCAAGGGCGACGCGGATCCCGAGCGCCAACGGAAAGAGATCGCCTCGCTTTGTCGTCAGGGCTTCTCGCTCCAGGTCGCTCGCAAGGTTGTCGAGGCGACAGACCGCGACAGGCTGCTGAGCGACTGCGACGAGGCCTGATGCCATCGGCGCTTGATCCATGAAGGCATCGGCTCGCCGGAGCGTCGGAGCTGGTATCCGGGATGAAGAACGCTCCGTAAGCGCTTGTGTGCAAATCGATCCGCTCCAGGAGCTAAATGCCGGCCAGCGCGGCGCCTCATCTAAATAAGTTCCATAATATATATTATGCGAATTAGCTATGGGTGGATTGGAACCGAGCACTGATGCGTTGCACCGACGCGCCACAGGCCCTCTTCGGTGCTTTCAGCGTGTCGGTCCGACATGTCCGGCGCGCGTGCCCTCGAGGATCCTCATATGGATCCGCTTCAGGACTGCGTCGCCGGATCGCCGCCGAGCAGCTGGCGCAAGGTCGCGGTGATAACATCGGTCGCCGCACGAAGATCGCTCAGCTGGACGTGTTCGTCCGCGGCATAGGCATTGGCCGCCTCCAGCGAGTCCGGTCCCGATCCGTAGAGCACGGTGGGAATGCCGGCGTCGGCATAGTGGCGCGCGTCGCTGAACAGCGGCGATCCGGTGATGCGCGGTTGCGGCTGCGGGAACCGTGCCCGGATTTCCGCCTGCACGACATCGGCCAGCCGGTCGGCACCGGCAACCGGACGCAAGGGCTCGGCCAGGAGCAGCCTGCGGCATTCGATCTCCAGCCCCTCGCGCGGCGTGATCGCCGATTCAATCAGCGCGAAGAGCTCCGCCTCGACCGCCTCGCCCGTCTCTTCGGGAATAAGGCGCCGGTCGATGCGCAGCACCACGCGGTCCGGCACGACGTTGGTGTTCACGCCGCCCTGGATCGTGCCGACGGTGAGCAAAGGCATCATGTCCGCATCGATGGTGCTGCGGCGCTGCGCAATGCGGTCCCGTTCGTCGTAAAGCGCCCGGAGAATGCCCGTCGCCGCCTCCAGCGCGTCGACGCCGCCATGGGGAGCTGCGGCATGCGCCGCGCGGCCGCGCACGACCACCTCGACCTGAAGGCAGCCGTTATGGGCGGTGGTGACGGAACGGCTGAACCCCGAGGCGATGACCAGATCGGGCTTTGTGAGATCCTGGCCGAGAAGCCAGCGCGGACCGAGCGTTCCGCCGGCTTCCTCGTCGCAGGTGATATGAAGCTCGACCGTGCCGTTCAAAGCCTCTGGCGCCTCGATCAGCGCCAGCAGCGCGAACACATAGGCGCTTATGTCGGATTTGCAGAAGACCGTGCCACGCCCATAGAGCGCCCCGCCGGCTTCCTCCGCGCCGAAGGGGTCGACACTCCACCCCTCGCCGGCCGGAATCACGTCGCCATGGGCATTGAGGGCGACCACCGGGCCGCTGTCTCCGAAACGGCGCCGCACGATCAGATTGACGACGCTGCGCATGCCGGCCTGGCGTACGAAGGGTTCCGGCACCGGATGCCATTCCGGATCGAGGCCGAGCTCCTGCAACGCGGTCGCCGCTGCCTCGGCGAATGCGGTCATGTCTCCGGGCGGGTTTTCGCTCGGCACGCGAATGAGGTGTCTGAGAAACTCCAGTTGCCTGGAAAAGCGCGCGTCGTCTGCGGCAGTCATTACCCGGATCCTTGCCGGGAACGTCCCGGTCTTGGCGCTAGGCCGCGAAAATGGCCAAGACGTCGAACCGGCGCGCCCGGCGGTTCGGCTGGATGCCCGTCTGCGGGCGATGATCGGCGGCGGACCGAGATCCGCCGCCGCGTCGTCGGCTTACTGCGGAAGCTGGTCGTCGATGCCCTTCACGTACCAGTTCATGCCAAGCAGAGCGCCGTCGTCAAGGATGATGCCATCCTCGACCGCCACTTCGCCGTTCTGCTTGAAGATCGGGCCGGTGAAGGGATGGAACTCGCCGCTGCGGATCTTGTCCGTCATGGCCGCCGCCTCGTTGGCGATGTCTTCCGGCAGGTTGGTGAACGGCGCCATCAGCACCATGTCCTTGGCCAGACCGCCCCAGATGTCCTCGCTCTTCCAGGTGCCGTCAAGGGCAGCCTGGACGCGGTTGACGTAGTAGACGCTCCAGTCGTCGACGATGGCGGTCAACTGGGCGTTCGGTGCGAACTTGATCATGTCCGACGCCTGGCCGAAGCCGACCGCGCCGCGCTCCTCGGCGACCTGCAGCGGTGCCGGGCTGTCGGTGTGCTGGCTGATGACGTCGGCGCCCTGGTCGAGCAGCGCCTTGGCCGCATCGGCTTCCTTGCCCGGGTCATACCAGGAGTTCACCCAGACGACCTTGATCTTGAAATCGGGATTGACCGACTGCGCGCCCAGCATGAAGGAGTTGATGCCGCGCACCACTTCCGGGATCGGGAAGGAGCCGATGTAGCCGGCGGTGCCCGTCTTCGACATCTTGGCCGCGATCTGGCCGATGATGTAGCGGCCCTCGTAGAAACGCGCCGAATAGGTCGAGACGTTGTCAGCCCGCTTGTAGCCGGTGGCGTGCTCGAACTTCACGTCCGGAAACTTCTTGGCGACCTTGAGGGTCGGATTCATGAAGCCGAAGGAGGTGGTGAAGATCAGGCCTGCGCCGTCACGCGCCAGGCGCTCGATGGCGCGCTCCGCGTCGGGGCCCTCGGACACATTCTCGATATAGGTGGTCTCGACCTTGTCGCCGAAGGCGGCTTCGATCGCCAGCCGGCCCTGATTGTGCTGGTACGACCAGCCATGATCGCCGATCGGCCCGACGTAGATAAAGCCGACCTTCAGCTTGTCCTCGGCCTGGGCGCTTGCCATTCCAAGGCCGAGTGCCGCGGCAAGCGCGATCCCGAATAGTTTCTTCATGTGAGGCTCCTGTTCCCCGTTAAAAGTCAGAGTGTTCTCGTAAATCCGCGCCGGCGGGTCATCGCCGCTCCGGCGCGCAGCCCTCGTGTTCGTTCCCGTCCCCTGCTCTCTCGCACAGCCCGGTGGTTTCTCCGGTCATTTTCCGTGTTTTCGGCCCGCTCCGCAGTCTTCGCCGCATCAGCGGTCCGGCACGAACGGCCGCCCCAGGCAGGCCGGGGTATTGACCCGTGTCAGTATGCGGTTCCGGGAGATGATGACAAGCACGGCGATGGTCGCGACATAGGGAAGCGCCGACATAAACTGTGAAGGAATGGCGACGCCATGCGCCTGGGCATGGAATTGCAGGATGCCGACCGCGCCGAACAGATAGGCGCCGGCCAGAACCCGCAAGGGCCGCCAGGTGGCGAAGACGACCAGCGCCAGCGCGATCCAGCCCCTGCCCGCCGTCATACCCTCGACCCACTGCGGCGTGTAGACGAGCGACAGATATCCGCCGGCAAGCCCCGCACAGGCCCCGCCGAACAGTACCGCCAGATAGCGGACCTTGAGGACGGAGACGCCAAGGGCGTGCGCCGAGGCATGATTGTCGCCGACCGCACGGATGATGAGGCCGGCCCTGGTGCGAAACAGCACATAGGAGACCCCCGCGACCAGCGCCAGCGACAGATAGACCAGCACGTCCTGGCCGAACAGGAGGCGCCCGACCAGCGGCAGGTCGCTCAGAACCGGGATCTCGATGCCGGTCAGCCGGATGCCCGGCTGCCCCACGAAGGCCTCGCCGATCATCCCGGACAGGCCGAGCCCGAGCAGCGTCAGCGCCAGTCCGGTGGCGACCTGGTTGGCGACCAGATGCAGGGTCAGGAATCCGAAGAGAAGCGCCATGCCCATCCCCGACAGCAGCGCGAAGACGGCGCCGAGATACGGGGAGCCCGTGGCCTGCGCGCCGGCAAAGCCCATCACGGCGCCAACGATCATCATGCCCTCGACACCGAGGTTGAGAACGCCCGACCGCTCCACGACGAGTTCGCCGATTGCCGCCAGCAGCAAGGGCGTCGCCGCGGTGATGACGGTCAGAAGAATGGATTCAAACGCCCCCATCGATCAGGCTCCCTTGGCGCTGACGCCCGGCCGCGTGAAGCGGATCCGGTACAGGATCAGCGTATCGCAGGCGAGCACGTAAAACAGAAGAAGCCCCTGGAACACCCGGGTGGTCTTGTCGGAAATCCCGAGCGTGACCTGCGCGGCCTCCCCGCCCAGATAGGAGAGCGCCAGCAGGAAGCCGGAAAAGAAGATCCCGATGGGATTGAGCCGGCCAAGGAAGGCAACGATTATCGCCGTGAAGCCGTATCCCGGCGAGATGACCGGCGTCAGCTGGTTGACCGACCCGGAGACTTCGCTGATGCCGGCAAGCCCCGCCAGTCCCCCGGACAGGAGAAAGGCGAAGACGATGATCTTGTTGCGGGAAAAGCCCGCGAACCGACCTGCGCGAGGCGCCTGGCCGAGAACCCTTATCTCGAACCCCTTCAGCGTCTTCAGCAAGACCACCGACAGCGCCAGGACCGCGATGACGGCGAAGATCGCGCCGACATGCATTCGCCCGTCGGCGAGCGCCGGCAGCGTTGCCGCATCCGAGAAGACCCGGCTTTCGGGAAAATTGAAGCCTTCCGGATCGCGCCACGGTCCGCGCACGAGCCAGTCCAGCAGGAGCTGCGAGATATAGACCAGCATCAGGCTGGTCAGGATCTCGTTGGTCCCGAACCGCACTTTGAGGAAAGCCGGGATGCCGCCCCACAACATTCCGCCGGCTATGCCCATGAGCAGCATCAGCGGCAGGGTCAGGAAGCTCTCGAACCCGGGAAGCAGGATCGGCAGCATGGAGCCGGCGAGCGCGCCGGCGGTAAACTGGCCTTCCGCGCCGATGTTCCAGGTGTTCGACAGGAAGCAGACGGCAAGGCCCACCCCGATCAGGATCAGTGGCGTCGCCTTCACCACCAGCTCCTGAAGCGACCAGGAGGCCGTGAGCGGATCGATGAAGAACATGTAGAGCGCGACCGCCGGGTTTTGTCCCAGAGCGGCAAACAGCACGGCGCCGGTCACCAGGGTCAGCGCGATCGCGATCACCGGCGACAGCAGCGCCATCAAGGTGGAGCGTTCGGGCCGCTTTTCCAGTTCAAGCCGCATCGCCCGCGCCTCCGCTGTCTTCGTCAAGGCCCGCCATCAGCAGACCCACGCGTTCGCGCGTCAATTTCTGGGCCGGGATCGCATCGGACAGTTTCCCGCGCGAAATCACGGCGATCCGGTCGGCGATCTCGAAAATCTCGTCGAGATCCTGGCTGATCACCAGCACGGCCGCCCCGTTGCGCGACAGGTCGATCAGCTCCTGACGGATGAGCGCGGCCGCGCCCGCATCCACGCCCCAGGTCGGCTGGTTGACCACCAGCACGTCGGGCTGCCGGTCGAGCTCCCGGCCGATCACGAACTTCTGCAGATTGCCGCCGGACAGGGCGCGTGCTTCCGGATCGTCATGCGACATGCGCACATCGAAATTCGTCTTGATCCTCTGTTCCAGCGCACCCGCGCGGTCCCGCTTGAGGAAACCGCCCTGCACAAGCCCGTCGCCGGTGCTGTGGCGTGTGAGCAGCAGGTTTTCCGACAGCTTCAGTCCCGGCACGGCGCCGTGCCCCAACCGTTCCTCGGGAACGAAGGCGGCCCCTGCCCTGCGGCGTTTCGTGATTCCGGCCCGGCCCATCGGAACTGCGCCGATGGTCACGGCGTCGGCGCTGGAGGACAGCCGTTCGCCCGACACCAGCTCGAACAACTCGCTCTGGCCGTTGCCGGCAATGCCCGCGATGGCAACGACTTCACCCGCCCGCACATCCAGATCGATATTCTCGATCGCAACGGAAAACGGCCCCTCTGCCTCCGCGCTCAGGTCCTTGAGCGCGAGGCGGACATCGCCTTCGCGCGGGACAACGCCGCGCTTGAGGTCGTGCACCGCACTGCCGACCATGAGCCTGGCAAGCGATCCCGCTGTTTCTTTCGTCGGATCGCATTCCATCACGACCTTGCCGTGACGCATGATCGTCGCATGGTGGCAGATGCGCTGCACCTCCTCCAGCCGGTGCGAGATATAGAGGATCGCGCAGCCTTCCAAGGCGAGCCGCTCCAGCGTGACGAACAGCTGATCCGCCTCCTGCGGCGTGAGCACCGAGGTCGGCTCGTCCATGATGATCAGTTTCGGTTCCTGCAGCAGACAGCGCACGATCTCGATGCGCTGGCGCACGCCGACCGAAAGATCGGCGACAATGGCCGAGGGATCGAGCGTCAGGCCGTAGTCGCGCGACACCTGCCGGATCCGCTCGGACAATGCACGGAAGGACTGGCCGGGAGGAAGCGCGAGGGCGATGTTTTCCGCGACCGTCAGCGCCTCGAACAGCGAGAAGTGCTGGAACACCATGCCGATCCCGAGCGCCCTCGCCTCGGCCGGAGACGCGATGGTAACGGTCTGTCCTTGCCAGACGAGATCCCCCGCATTGGGGTCGAGCGCGCCATAGAGGATCTTGACCAGGGTCGACTTGCCCGCGCCGTTCTCGCCGAGCAGCGCGTGGATCTCGCCGGCGCGCAGCGTGAGGGACACAGTGTCGTTGGCGAGGATCTCGCCGAAGCGTTTGGTGATGCCGCGCGCGTCAAGGAGAACGGTGCCGCGCCGCTCGCCGACCACTCCGTGCTGCGGGTTCGTTGTGTCGTCCACTGTCATGAGATCCCCCGCCCCCTTATCATATGGCCGCGATGCTCCCGGCAAGGCCGTGATGCCGTTTCTTGTGGACAGAAACGCGCTGTTCGCGGCGGATCATCAGCTCCGCGACCACGGATACGGCGATGGCGGACGGTTGTTTCGAGGCAATTGCGGAAATGCCGATCGGACAACGGAAAACCGCGTCAAGACGGTCGGCCTCATGGCCTGCCGCGCGCAACCGCGAGCGCATGCGCGCCGCCTTGGTCGCACTGCCGATCATGCCGACGCCGGCAATCGCGTCGCGGCGCAAGGCCGCATCGGCGATGGCAAGATCCAGTGCATGATCATGGGTCATGACGAGAACCTCGGCACCGGCCGGGAGATCGGCCGCGACACGCACAGGATCCGCCGCCGCAACGACGCGGACAGTGGCGGGAACATGTGCCGGAAAGACATCCGGCCTGTTGTCGACCCAGATCACCGAAAAGGGCAAGGTCGCGAGCGCCAGAACCAGGGCCTTGCCGACATGTCCAGCGCCGAAGAGCACCACTGGCGAGGTCTGCGTCCCGAAGCGCTCCGTCAGCAGATTGCCCTGCAGGCAAACCTCCGCCCCGCCCGTCCCGGCGGCGTCGCCGCTTGCGAGGGTGCGCAGGCCCGCCCCGCCGTCTCCATCGACAACCATCTGCGTCGCGAAGGGGCCCTCCGCCTCGAGCCGCGCGAAGCGGATCACCTCATCCTGCCGCGCCCTGGAAAAGATTTCGAGCGCAAGCGTGACCCGCCCGCCGCAGCACTGGCCAAGATCGGGCCCAAGCGACATCCGCTCGAGGCGAAAGCCGTCGCGGCCGGGCCGTGCGTCCCTCGCCGCCGCCTCGATCGCCTGATACTCCAGCATGCCGCCGCCGATGGTTCCATGGAAGCGCCGGTCGGGATCGACCACCATCCGCGCGCCGACCTCCCGCGGAGCGGAGCCCTCAACGCCGACGATCGTGACCAGCACGCAGGCGGGCGCCTCCTCCAGCCGTGCCAGAATCGACGCCCAGGTCTTCATCGCGCTGCCTTCCTGCGCTTGATGTCGGTGACAGAACGCAGGATTTCCTCCGCAGTCGCCGGTGCATTCAGGTCCGGCAGCAGCCCGGGCGCAAGGCTCGCGACCGCGTCGTGAATGGCGCTGAAGACGGAAATCGCCAGCATCACGGGCGGCTCGCCGACCGCCTTGGAGCGAAACACAGTGGGCGACGGATTGCCGGCGGAGGCATACAGCGCGACGTTAAAGGCTTCCGGCACATCCGACGCGGTCGGGATCTTGTAGGTCGACGGCGCATGCGTGCGCAGGCGCCCGCTCTCGTCCCAGACCAGCTCCTCGGTTGTCAGCCAGCCCATACCCTGCACGAAGCCGCCTTCGATCTGGCCGATGTCGATGGCCGGATTGAGCGACTTGCCGACGTCATGGAGAATGTCGACGCGATCGACGCGCATCTCGCCTGTCATCGTGTCGATGGTGACTTCCGAGCAGGCCGCGCCATAGGCGAAATAGTGAAACGGACGACCCGACGCGCTCGGACGATCCCAGGTGATGGTCGGCGTTGCATAGAAGCCGGTCGCCGACAGCTGGATGCGGGCGAGATGGGCCGCGCGCGCCAGCGCCCCGAGCGGCATCGCCTCGTCTCCCAGAAACACCTGGTTGTCGCGAAACACGATGTCGTCCGGCGCGACCCCATGCTGCTCCGCCGCAAAGGCCACCAGCCGCGCCTTAATCGTCTCGGAGGCGATCTGCGCCGCCATGCCGTTGAGATCCGTGCCGGAGGAGGCCGCCGTCGGGCCGGTGTTCGGCACCTTGCCCGTATGGGTGGCGGTGATCTTCACCCGGTCGAGCGTCACGCCGAAAATCTCGGCAACGATCTGCGCCACCTTCTGGAACAGCCCCTGCCCCATCTCCGTGCCGCCATGGTTCAGATGGATCGACCCGTCGGTATAGAGATGCACCAGGGCGCCGGCCTGGTTGAGATGCTTGAGGGTGAAGGAAATGCCGAACTTCACCGGCGTCAGTGCCAGCCCCATTTTCAGGATCGGACTGCGCGCATTGAAGTCCGAGATCTCCGACCGCCGCGCCCGATAGTCGGAACTCTCCTCCAGCTGATCGACGATGGCATGCAGCGTGGCGTGTTCCTCGACATGCATGCCATAGGGCGTGACGTCCCGGTCGGCGGAATAGAAATTGAGCTTGCGCACATCGAGCGGATCCTTGCCGACCCGGATCGCCAATGCGTCCATCATCCGTTCTGCGGCAAGCATGCCCTGCGGCCCGCCGAAGCCGCGAAACGCGGTGTTGGAACAGGTGTTGGTCTTCAGCCGACGCGAATGGATCAGCGCATCGGGATAGAAATAGCTGGAATCGGCGTGAAACATCGCCCGGTCGACCACGCCGAGCGACAGGTCCGCCGAATAGCCGCAGCGGGCGTGAAACAGCATTTCGGTCGCACGGATACGTCCGTCCGCGTCATGACCGAGCGTCCAATGGGCGCGGAAGTCATGCCGCTTGCCGGTCATGATCATGTCGTCGTCGCGGTCGAGCCGCAGCTTGCAGGCATGGCCCGTCACGGAAGCGGCAAGGGCGGCAAGCGCTGCCCAGTGGTTGGCCTGGCTCTCCTTGCCGCCAAAGCCGCCGCCCATGCGCCGGACTTCCACGGTCACCGCCGCATCCGGCACCGACAGGACACGCGCGATGATGTGCTGCGTTTCGCTCGGATGCTGCGACGAGGTGTGGACGAAAACGTCGCCGTCCTCGCCGGGAACCGCCAGCGACACCTGACCTTCCAGATAGAAATGCTCCTGCCCGCCGATTTCCATCTGGCCGCGCAGCTTGGCCTGCGAGGTGGCAAGCCCGGTTTCCGGCGACCCCTTGCGGAACTGATAGTCCGGCAGGACGGTCTCGTCAGCCGACAGCGCGTCGTCGATGGTCAGCACCGGTGCCAGCGGATCTGCAACGATCCGCGCCTTGCGCGCCGCCCTGCGCGCCGCATCGCGGGTTGTCGCGATCACCGCGAAAATCGGCTGCCCCCAATAGAGGATCTCGCTTTCGACCAGCATCGGCTCGTCGCCGAGCGCGGGCGAGACGTCGTTCTTGCCCGGAATATCCGCATGGGTCAGCACGGCGACAACGCCCGGGCTTTGCCGCACCGGCTCCAGGTCGATCTCCGTGATGGTGCCTCTTACGACGTCATCTGCCCATCCCGGCACCACATGCAGCGTGCCGGCGGGTTCGCGAATGTCGTCGACATAGGTCGCGCCGCCGCTGACATGCTTGATCGCACTGTCATGCGGTGTCGGCCGGCGCACGCTTGCAAGCGTGCCGTCGTCACCGGGCAGAAGCCCTGCACCACCGGGCGCATCCTCAAGCGGCATGAGACGTCTCCTCGCGCCGGGCGCCCGTGATCCGGGTGCGTTCGTCGGGCGTTCCGCCGATTTCAACCAGCGCCTTGGCGAGCAAGGCGCGTGCCACCTCCTGGCGATAGTCCTCGCTTGCGCGCATATCGCTGATCGGGCTGAAGTCTTCTGCCAGAGCCCTCAGCGCCGCCGCCCAGGTCGACGGCGTGTCGGGGCGCGCGCCCACGAGCGCGATTTCCGTGCCCGCAGCCCGTTTCGGCGTGGGCGCCATGCCGCCATAGGCGACGCGCGCCTCTGTGATGCTGCCATCCACCAGCGTCAGGCGCACCGCCATCAAGACGGCGGTGATGTCCTGGTCGAAGCGCTTGGAGATCTTGAAGCAGCGAAACGCGTGGTTCGGATCGAGGCGCGGCACATAGAGACCGGTGACGATCTCGCCGGGCTTGCGGTCCTGCTTGCCGTAATCGACAAAGAAGGCGTCGAGCGGCAGGGTGCGGGCATCCGCGCCCTTGCGCAGCTCCAGCGTCGCTCCCAATGCGATCAGGGCCGGCGGGCTGTCGCCGATGGGCGAGCCATTGGCGATATTGCCACAGACGGTTCCGGAGGCGCGCACCTGCTTCGATCCGATGCGGCGCCACAACTCACCGAGGTCGGGATCGATGCGCGCCATGAAATCATGGGTGTCGCCAAAGGTCGCCCGCGCGCCCATCAAGACGCCGCCGGCGGTTTCCTCCGCACCCTCCAGTTCGGCGACACGACCGATCCATATGATCTTCGGCAGGTCTCGCAGCTGTTTCGTGACCCACAATCCGACATCGGTCGCCCCTGCCAGAATGGTGGCGTCGGGATGCCGGTCATAGAGCTCGGCCAGCGCATCGACGGAGGCGGGCGCGGCGAAAAACCCCTCGCCCGTGGGGATCATGACATCCGCGCCGTCCTGAAGGGCGGTCAGCGCGGCCATCGTCTCGGCCGCCCGCCGCGAGAATGCATCGTCGACCGTCTGGAAACAGGCATCGAGCGCGGCGTCGACAATCGGACGATACCCGGTGCAGCGGCACAGGTTGCCGGCGAGCCAGTCGGTCACGGTTTTGCGCGTCGCGGGCACATCGGCTGCGTGATAGAGCGTGAACAGGCTCATGATGAAGCCCGGCGTGCAAAAACCGCATTGCGACCCGTGGAAGTCGACCATCGCCAGCTGCACCGGGTGCAGCTTGCCGTCCGTCGCGAGATCCTCGACCGTCACCAGCTCCGCCCCGTCGAGCATACCGAGGAACTGGATGCAGGAATTCACCGGCTGATAGACGAGCCGCCCCCCGACAATGCGCCCGACGGCGACCGTGCATGCCCCGCAATCCCCCTCGCCGCAGCCTTCCTTGGTGCCGGACAGGCCCTGGCGCAGGCGCAGGTAATCGAGCACCGTCTCGTTCGGCCCGACCTCGCCCAGTTCGACGACGTCGCCGCGATGGAGAAAACGGATGGCGCTGCGCATCAATCAGCTCCCGCGGTAGGTCGAATAGCCGAATGGCGACAACAGCAGGGGCACATGATAATGCGCGTCGGGATCGGAAATGCCGAACCTGAGCGGAATCACGTCCAGAAACAGCGGTTCCGGCAGGTCCTCGACCGTGGCGCGCAGATAGGCGCCGGCCTCGAAGCGCAGTTCGTAGACGCCGGGCCGGAAATCCGCATCGCCCAGGATCGGGCCGTCGACCCTGCCGTCGTCGTTGGTCACCGCATCCACGAGTTTCCGGAAGTCGCCGCTGTCGTCCAGCCGCCACAGGGAAAGCGCAAGCCCGCTTGCCGGACGCCCGAGTGCCGTGTCCAGAACATGTGTCGTCAGCCGTCCCATCAGTCTATCCCGTCTTCGGCCATCGGGTCGATGATGACCATCAATTGTTCATGCCTTGAAAGAGTGCACGACCCAAACCCTGCGGACCAGAACAGATTCGCGATCTCTATGATGCCGTATCGGCATCGATTTGAGAAAGCCGATCACCCACTGCGGACACCGAATGTTCGAAAAACGCCTGCGCGGCGTGGCTCAGCCCCCGATGCGAGGATGTGAGCATGGTGAAACGGTCCCGGCTCAGCGCCGCATCGGCCAGCGGAACAAAAACCAGCTCGCCGTCGCCAACCTCCCGCTCCAGACCGATGATGGTCTGGAAACTTACGGTCTCGCCCGCTGCTGCGAGCCGCTTCATCATCCTGAGCGAATTCGCCTCGACGAAGGCGCGCCCCACAAGGCCGTCGGCAGGCAGCGCCGCGTCGATGAGCTTGCGCAGGGACAGGTCGCGCGTTGGCAGGCAGAACGGATGTGCCAGGCAGTCCGCCAGATAAAGCGGCTGCCGCCGCGCCAGCGGATGCCCCGGCGCCATCACGGCGCCGATGGCGAGGTCGCGCCGGAAGGCGGCGCTCAGGCGCGGATCCTCCGGTGGCTCGAAGGAAAAGCCGACCTCGGTCCGTCCGGCGATCACCGCCTCCGCAACCTCGTCGGAACCGGCGATGCGGACCGACACGTGGATGCCCGGATAGCGCTTGCGAAACGCCGTCACCACGGCCGGCAGCAGCGTTTCCGACACGCTTTCCACGCTGGCGATGCTGACCGCGCCGCTTCGCATGCCCGTAAGGGCGTCAAGTTCGCCGGCAGTGGCCGAGAAGTCCGACAGCGTCCGCAGGACGTGCGCCCGCAGGATTTCTCCTGCCGGTGTCAGCCGCACCCCGCGCGCCAGCCGGTCGAACAGCGCGTGTCCCAGCGTCTTTTCAAGCCAGAGCACCTGCCGGTTGACGGCGCTGGAGGCGATATTGAGCTCGCGAGCCGCCGCGCGGATCGACCCCGCCTGGGCAACGGCCGCGAAATACCGCAAGGCCGGCCCGTAGAGATGCCGTGACCTGTCCATTGCCCGCGTCCCCCGCCGCTGCTTGCGCGGCCCGGGGTCTCCCCGGGCCGCAAACCGGCGTCGTCAGGGGACGAGCACGGTGGTGCCGGTGGTCTTGCGGCCCTGCAGGTCCTCATGCGCGGTGATGGCGTCTTTCAGCGCGTACTCCTGATTGACCTGGATCTTCACGTCGCCCGAGCGCACCACCTCGAAGAGATCGTTGGCAGTCTCCTCCAGATCGGCCCGCGAGGCGATATAGGTGAAGAGCGTCGGGCGCGTGGCAAACAGCGACCCCTTCGGACCGAGCAGGCCGAGGTTAAAATCGGTGATCGGTCCCGACGACTGGCCGAAGGACACCCACAGTCCCAAGGGGCGCAGGCAATCGAGGGAGCCGGGATAGGTGTCCTTTCCGACCGAATCGTAGACGACGTCGCAGAGCTTGCCGTCGGTGATCTCGCGGACCCGCTCGACGAAATTCTCCGTCCGGTAGTTGATCACATGCTTGTAGCCGTTGGCCTTGGCGAGCTCCGCCTTTTCCGCCGAGCCGACCGTGCCGATCGCGGTCGCGCCGATCTTGGCCGCCCATTGGCCCGCGATCAGGCCGACGCCGCCAGCCGCCGCATGAAACAGCAGCGTGGTCTCCGGCGTGACCGTGTAAGTCTTGCGCAGCAGGTAGCGCGCCGTCATGCCTTTCAGCATCATGCCGGCGGCGGTCTTATCATCGACGCCCTCGGGGATCACCACGAGACGGTCGGCAGGCACCAGCCGCTCCTCCGCATAGGAGCCGAGCGGGCCGACATAGGCGACGCGGTCGCCCGGCGCCACGTGGGTCACGCCCTCGCCCACCGCCGTGACGACGCCGGCTCCCTCGTTGCCGGGGGTAAACGGCGTGCCCGCCGGCGCCGGATAAAGGCCGGAGCGAAAGTAGGTGTCGATGAAATTCAGCCCGATGGCGGTGTGGCGAACGCGCGCCTCGCCGGCGCCGGGAGCGCCGACCTCGACCTCCTCCCATTTCATCACATCCGGACCGCCCGTCTCATGCACCCTGATCGCGTGAACCATTTTGTGTCTCTCCCTGGGAAATATCCTGTTGGCTGGATCATGGGGCGCGCGCCAACTTCGGGCAAGCCCTGCCGCCGTGCCAGTGCGCCAACATAGCGCAGCGCACCGGTGCTGGCGCGAAACCGGGCCGGGGTGCTATGCGATAGTGCATGCGCCAGCCGAAGATCCTCACCACGCTCAAAACCTACAGTTTGCAGCTGTTTTTCGCCGACCTTCTGGCCGGTGCGACGGTGGCCATGGTGGCCCTGTCGTTGAGCCTGGCGATTGCCATCGCCTCCGGCGCCTCCCCGGAAAAAGGCCTGGTGACCGCGATTGTCGCCGGTTTCCTGATTTCGCTGCTCGGCGGCAGTCGGGTCCAGATCGGCGGGCCGACCGGCGCCTTCATCGTCGTGGTGCATTCGATCATCGCCACCCACGGCTACGACGGACTGGTGCTCGCCACCTTCATGGCCGGGTTCATCCTGCTGGTGGCCGGCTATTTTCGCGCTGGCAATCTCATCGCCCATGTACCGGAAGCCGTGATCAACGGTTTCACTATCGGCATCGCCATCGTGATCGCCTTCAGCCAGCTTCCCGATTTCCTCGGAATGACGTTGCGCGACGCCCCGGCGGAGTTCGTGCAGCGGCTGTCCGCGCTCTGGGCCGCGCGCGACACCTTTGCCCCCTCGGCGCTGGGCGTGGCGCTGGTCGCCGTTGCGCTGATTGTCGGCCTGCGCCGCCTCGCGCCCCGTTTTCCCGGCCTCATCGTCGCCGTCGGCGCCGCATCCGGGCTGGTGGTGCTGTTCACGCTGCCGGTCGAGACGCTGGGATCGCGGTTCGGCGCCCTGCCCTCCAGCCTGCCGCTCCCCGCGCTTCCGGCGATTTCCTTCGAACGGATTGCGGAATTGTTGCCGTCCGCTTTCGTGATCGCCTTCCTCGCCGGGGTGGAATCGCTGCTGTCGGCGATGGTCGCCGACCGGATGATCGAAGGCCGCCACCGCCCGAACGCGGAACTGACCGCGCAAGGGACGGCCAATATCGCATCGGCGCTCTTCGGCGGGCTTCCTGCCACCGGGGCAATCGCCCGCACGGCGACGAACATCAAGGCGGGCGGCCGCACGCCCGTTGCCGGCATCGTCCATGCGCTCGTGATCCTGGCCGTCATGCTGCTGGCAGCACCGATGGCCGGTTATCTCGCCATGCCCGCCCTTGCAGCCCTGCTGATGGTGACAGCCTGGAACATGAGCGAGCCGCACCGCTGGGGCGACTACGCGAAGGCGCCGCCCTCCGACCGTCTGCTGCTGGTGCTCACGCTGGCGCTGACCGTCCTGGTCGACCTGACGGTCGCGATTGGCGTTGGCGTCGCGCTCGGTCTGGCGCTTCGCGCGGCAAGCAAACGGCGGCAGGACAGCGACTGGACCCCGCCGGAGCGCTGATCCGCCCCGCTATTTGCCGGCGGCCGCCTGGCGTTTCGCCTTCCGCCTGGCGGCGGCGAGAATGTTGATGACCTCCACGCCGGCCGAAAACGCCATGGCGAAATAGATGTAGCCGCGCGGGATGTGAAAGCCGAGACCGTCGGCGATCAGCGCAACGCCGATAAGAAGTAGGAAGGCGAGCGCCAGCATCTTGGTCGTCGGATGCTTCTGCACGAAATCCGAAATCGGACCGGACGCGACATACATGGCGATCATCGCGATCACCACGGCAGCGACCATCACCTCGATGTGTTCGGCCATGCCGATGGCGGTGACGATGGAATCGACCGAGAACACCATGTCGATGACAATGATCTGCGCGATCACCGCGCCGAACCCGGCGGCAACGGCCGTACCGGTTTCATCATGCGCGCCCTCGATCCCCTTGTGGATCTCGTGGGTGGCCTTCACCAGCAGAAAGAGACCGCCGGCGAGCAGGATGAGATCGCGCCAGGAAATCGCCTCGCCGAGGACGGTGAACACCGGCGCGGTCAGGCCGATCAGCAGCGTCAGCACCGAGAGAAGCGCGATGCGGAAGATCAGCGCAAGCGCAAGGCCGATCTGGCGGGCGCGCTTCGCGGTCTTCGGCTCGAGCCGGGCGACGATGACCGAGATGAAGATGATGTTGTCGATGCCGAGAACGATTTCCATCACCGTCAGGGTGAGAAGGCTCGCCCATACGGCCGGGTCGGACAGAAGCTCGATCATGGAAACGCCTCACGCATCGCAGGTTGGCCAGGGCCGCGCACGGCCGACCGTCCGGTGATCGCAGAAACCCGGCCGCCTGCCAACCCCGGCCGGACGCGCGTCAGCGCAGCGCGTCGAGAAGCTGCTGAACGGCAGAAACCAGAAGAAGGTAGATGCTGGAGCCGGCCAGCAGCCATTTGGCGAAGCCTTCCGCCGACAGACCGTTGGCGATAGCGAGCCCGGCGCCGATGAACCACAGCAAGGTCACGAAGAGCGTAAGCGGGCGCCAGCGGGAGACCCTGACCGGGTGCACGAAGCGGATCGGCGCGAAGGTCAGCGCGCACAAGGCGATGACGCTGATGATGGTGAAGACTTCGGAGGAGGACAGCACCATCAGGCCGAAGACCGCCATGTTCCAGCCGGTCGGGAAGCCCTTGAACGACCCGTCCGGTTGCTTCATGCCGTTGTCGGCGAAGTAAAGCGCCCCGGTGAAGACGATCAGGCCGCCGCAGATCCAGTTCCACGGCGAGGAGACCATGCCGCTGCCGGCCAGCGCGAAGGCGGGAAGAAACACATAGGTCGCATAGTCGATGACGAAATCGAGCGATGCGCCGGACCATTGCGGCATGCGGTTTGCGATGTCGAAACGGCGCGCCAACGGACCGTCGATCCCGTCGATCACCAGCGCGACCCCGAGCCAGACGAACAGCATCGCCCAGTCGCCCTGCGCTCCTGCAAGCAACGCCAGCAGGGCAACCGGCGCGCCGAGCGCGGTCAGAACATGAATCAGAAACAGCGGGTGCGCGCTCTTCAGCCGCTCCGTCACGCCCGTCTCCGGATCCGCCAATTTGCCTTTCGCCACAGGCATTGCCTCGTGTCATGCCGGAGATAAACCGGCGCGGGCGTCTTGTCGCCCCCAAGCCTTTCGTATGCCTTCAACTTGCGAGAACTGCAACCGAACAGCTGCATTTTGCAGAAAACGACCGGCTCAAAGTGGCTGAAGAACGGCTTTACCCTGTCAGCAACGCCCGTCCGGCGTCCGACAGGGCGAGCACGAATGCCCCCCAGAGGATCAGGAAAACCCCGATGGCACGCGGGATCCAGAGGCGATGCACCGTCTTTTCCAGCGCCATCAGGAAGCCGAGCACCGCGATCCAGATGACGTTCATGATGCCGACCGCGAACATCACCGTCATCAGCGCCCAGCAACAGCCAAGACACAACAGCCCCTGGATGATGCCTAGGCGATAGACCTCGGCGTAGGAGGCCGGCCGGCGGTCCATGAAAAAGGGAATCGGGCGCTGGCAGCGCAACAGGCAGGCAAGCTTGGCCGGCGTGAACTGATAGATGCCGGCCGCGATCAACGTCGTTCCGGCCAGGACAAGCGTCGCCGGCGACATCATCAGCGACATCATCCGCGCCGCCGTCAGCGCCCCTTGCGCCAGCGTCGCCAGCGCGCCGTAGCCGACCCAGACGGAAAGATACCCGAGCGCGAGGACGACAACAGGCGCCGTTCGCCCGGTGGTGCCCGTCATCGGCTGCGGCAGTTCCGCGTAAGACGCGATCATCGGCGCGGCGCTCGGGAGCATCATCGCCAGCGCCATCATGACCCACATGACGAAGACGAGCGCCGCGTCGGACAGGCTCCAGATTTCGGAAGACGGCATGCCGAAGGTCGAGGTGCCCTCGGGAAGACAGATGACCGCCAGCGCGGCGCGCGCTTCGGCGGACAGGCCGGCGAAGATGTTGAAACTGTTGAACAGCGCCATGCCGGGCCCGAGTTCGCCCATGTCCATGGCCGGCACCATGTCGGCGACCATGGCGGCGAGATAGATCCAGCCGGCAGCTGCCGCCAGACCGACCGCAAGGAAGACGGCAAGGCGCGGACGCCGGGCAAGCGAGCGCAACGGGTGCGGTGGCCGTTCGGACTTTTCCAGGTGCACCGTCATCTCCGGCGGCAAGCTCCATTCGTGATCCCGCGCGGCGCATGCGCCGGGAGCATCGTTCCCGCGTCCTCTATCATCCTTGTCGGCGGATGCGGATACCAACGCCTACGGATGCGACCATATGCGCGCGGGGCAATCTTGCAAAATCCTCCGCGCGCGTCATCTTGTCGACAACAGTCGACCCCGGCACGGAGATCCTCATGGCCAAACGCGCTCGCGCTGCCAAGGCAGACACGCCCGCAACACCGACGCAGGTGGATGTCGCCGTCGTCGGCGCCGGTCCGTCCGGCATGGCGATGGCGCTGCTCTTGGCCCGCCACGGCTTCAGCACCGCGCTGATTGCGCCCGCGGCAATGGCGGACGACGACCGCACGACCGCCCTGCTCGATTCATCGGTGGAAATGTTGCGCACGCTCGACCTGTGGGACGCCATCGAGCCGCATACGGCGGCCCTTCGCCACATGCGCATCGTCGACGGCACCGGCCGGCTGATCCGCGCGCCCGAAGTAGTGTTCGACGCCTCGGAACTGGACCTTCCGGCCTTCGGCTACAACATCGAGAACCGCGACCTGAACCGCGAGCTCGCCAAGGCCTGCGCCGAGACGCCTGAACTGCTGCGCATCGAGGCGAAGCTGTCCTCCCTTACCCCGATGGGGGATCGTGCGGAGCTGACCACCGACGCCGGCGAGACGGTTATCGCGCGCATCGCGATCGGCGCGGACGGGCGCAATTCCATGGTCCGAGAGGCCGCCGGAATTGCGGTCAAGGACTGGCGCTATCCGCAGTCGGCGCTGGTGCTGACACTGGAACACGGGGTTCCGCATCACAATCATTCGACGGAATTCCACACGCCGTCCGGTCCTTTCACGCTGGTGCCGCTGAAGGGCCGCAAGTCCTCGCTCGTCTGCGTGGTCTCGCCCGAGGATGCGGACCATCTCGCGGCGCTCGACGACGAGGCGCTGGCCCGCGAGCTGGAACGCCGCGCCGCCTCGGTGCTTGGCAAGATGAGCATTGTCGGCAAGCGGCAGATCTACCCGCTCGGCGGATTGACGGCACGCACCGTCGCGGCCAACCGCTGCGCCCTCGTCGGGGAAGCCGCGCATGTGTTTCCGCCCATCGGCGCGCAGGGTCTCAATCTCGGCCTGCGCGATGTCGCCGCCCTTGGCGAGGTGCTGGTCAAGGCGCAAAAGCGCGGCGAGGACATCGGCTCGGGTGCCGTGCTCCAGGCCTATGAGCGCGCCCGGCGCCCGGACATCGCCACCCGCACGACCGCGGTCGATCTGCTCAACCGCTCGCTCCTGAGCGACCTTTTGCCGGTTCAGGCGCTGCGCAGCGTCGGGCTTTATCTCGCCGGCCGGATTTCTCCGCTGCGCAAGCTGATGATGCGCGAGGGGATTGCGCCGGTGATGGCGCGCCCCCGGCTGATGCGCGGCCTGACCCTCAGGTAGTCTGCGCTCCGCCACGAAAGGCGCGGTCGATGGGGACGACCGTGGCCGGGATTTTCGATCCGTCGGCCTCAACGGTGGCATCGAACAGCCCGCGTTCCAGGAAATGCGGATCGCGAAACGCGTCCTCCAGCGAGGCAAGCGGTGTCGCGCAGCAATCCGCCCTGGCGAGCAGCGGCGTCCATTCCGCGACGGTCCGGCTGGCGAGGCGCTCGGCCAGCGCCCGGGCGCACCCCTCCGGGTCGGCCTTGTCATCCCTCAGGGCCGCGGGCAGTTCCACCGCCTCGCACAGCAGGTGCCAGAACTTGTCCTCCAGCGCGCCGACGGCGATCAGGTGGCCGTCGGCCGCGGGATACAGCCGGTAGCGGGGCGAGGCCCCGGTCAGGAGATCAGCGCCATTCGCCGGCGCGCGACCGAGCGCGGTGAGCTGGGCCTGCGCGAAAAGCGCGAAGGTGAACATCGCATCGCACATGGCAATATCGAGACGGCAGCCCTGCCCCGTCCGGTCCCGCTTGAGAAGCGCGAGCAGGATGTTGATAACCGCCGGAAAGCTGCCGCCGCCGATATCGGCAAGCTGTGCCGGCGGCAGGACGGGCTGTTCGGGCGTTCCGCAGGACAGCGCCAAAAGACCCGTCAACGCCATGTAGTTGACGTCGTGGCCGGCGTCCCTCGCGCGCGGTCCGGACTGCCCGAAGCCGGTGATCGAGCAATGGATCAGCCGCGGATTGCGTGCGCATAGCTCCTCCGCACCGAGACCGAGACGCTCCATCACTCCGGGGCGGAACTGTTCGACCACGATATCGGCCGTGTCGGTGAGTTCGAGGATCTTCTCCCGGGCCTCCGCCGACTTGAGGTCGAGTTCCAGACACTGCTTTCCGCGGTTGAGCATGGCGTAGAGCGTGCCGACGTTGCCCGACCTCGGCGGAAAGAACCGCATGTCCTCCCCGCCGGGGCGCTCGATCTTGATGACGGTGGCGCCAGCTTCCGCGAGCATCAGCGTGGCCAGGGGCCCCGGCAGCAACGTGCTGAAATCGATCACTGTGAGGCCCGAGAGCGGTTGATCGTTCATGGCCGAACCTCATTCAGTTGAGCGGCAGAAGCCCTTCGGTGATCAGATAGATGAAGGCGGACACGGTGACCGTAGAAGCGATGGTGCCGATCAGGATCGCGCTCGAAGCCCGCTGGACATAGACATTGTACTGCTGTGCGATGACGAAAACATTTGCCGCCGGCGGCAGGCACGCCATCAGCACCGCGGTTGCGACCCAGGCCGGATCGAATCCACCGACCCAGTTCAGCAGCAGCAAGACGATGATCGGGTGAATCACCAATTTGACCAGCAGCACGACCGGCAGCTCGAGCGGCGTGCGCCCAAGCGGTTGCAGCGCCACGGTGACGCCCATGGCGAACAGCGCACAGGGCGCGGCCGCATTGCTGAGGAACGTCAGCAGGGTGTCGATGGCCTGCGGCGGCTGGAATTCGACCGCCGCAGCCAGCACGCCGGCGATGGTCGCGAGAATGAAGGGATGGGTGAAGATCCGCCGCAGCACGGTCAGGGCGGTTGTGAGCGGCGGTTCGTTCTCCGTGCCTCCGATCGCCATCATCAGCGGTGCGAGCGTGAACAGAAGGATGTTGTCGAAACAAAAGACCAGAGCAGTCGGGACGGCGGCCGCCGGCCCGAGCACGGCAAGCGTCAGGCCCGGGCCCATGTAGCCGATATTGGAATAGGACCCGGCGAGCGCCTGGATCGTCGCTTCGGGAATATTGCCGCGCGAGGCAAACACCCCGACGCAAAAGGCCACCGCAAAGGCGCAATAGGTGGCAAAAGTCGTGGCCGCCACATAGCCGATGTTGGTGAGTTCCTCGATCGGCGTCTTGGCGAGCAGGCGGAAAAACAGCGCCGGAAGCGCGATATAAATGATGAAGAACTGCATCCAGGCCAGGCCTTCGGCCGGAATCTTCTTCAATTTGCCCGCGGCTATGCCCAGAAAGATCAGGCCGAAGAACGGCAGCGCCAGAGAAATTACGTTTTCCATCGGGGTCTCCAGCGGACCGGGCAGGCGTCGAAAGAGCGCCAATGTTGCCTTCGTCCCGGCGCTTGGTTAATCACCGCAGGCCTAACGGGTTCCCGAATGCGGGTCAACGGCGGCACACGGCCGCCAGGGATAAGAGGCTTTTTCGCGCAAGATGACGGCAACGCGGCAATCGGGAAACGCAAGCGACGGCGGCGGCGACGCCCGGCTGCCGTGGGTGTTGCGGCTGCGCCATGGCGCCGAATGGGCGGGCCTGTCGGCGGTGCTGGCGCTTTTCCGCCTGCTGCCGGTCACGACCGCGGCGAGGCTGATGGGCAAGGCCTGGCGGATGCTCGCCCCCTTCAACAAGCGCCATCGGCGCGCACTCGACAACCTCGAACGCGCCCTCCCCGACCTGTCGCCGGAGCAACGCGACGCCATCGCCCGCGCCATGTGGGACAACCTCGGGCAGATAGCGGCGGAAACCCTGCAGCTCGACCGGATCGTCGCCGACCCCGACCGCTTCGACTACGACGTCGAGGACGTCAAAAAGGCCGTTGGCGATGGCGGGGCGGTGATCGTTTCCATGCACTCCGGCAACTGGGAAGTCGCGTCGATGGGAGGCCTTGCCTGTGGATGGGAGCCCGTCGGGGTCTACAAGGCGCTCAAGAATCAACGAACCGAAACGATCCTGCGCGGCCTGCGCGCGCGGCTCTATCCGGGCGGACTGCTGCCCAAGGGGCATGACACCGCCCGGCGTCTTCTGACGATGGCGCGCAACGGCGGACGCATCGCGATGCTTGCCGACCTCCAGGACCGGCGCGGTGCGGTGATTCCCTTTTTCGGTCGCGACGCCTACGCCACGCTGTTTCCCGCCTCCATCGCCTGCGCCGCACAGGTCCCGCTGATCGCCTGCCGCGTCGTCCGTCTTCCCCACAGCCGGTTCCGCATCGAGGCTCGCGTGGTGGAGTTCGAACGCACGGGCGACCGCAGGAGCGACGCAGAGCGCGCGACCCGGGCCTATCACGACCTCTTCGAAGCCTGGATCCGCGAACATCCCCGGCAATGGATGTGGATCATGCGCAAGTGGCGATGAGCCCTCCGGGGCACCGCCCGCCCCGCATCCTTTGATCTATATGCACTGCAGCAATTTGCGGATAGTCTCGCCGGAACGAATATGGCCGGACGCTCCGGCCCCGGACCTGTTTCATCGGGAGGAACCCTTGAAGACACCGCGTGCGTTCTACCAACCGCTGGCGATCGGCGCCCCCGCTCCCTTGCGCGAACTGCCCGTGCAGCTGGAGCGCATGATCCATTTCGTGCCGCCCCATGTCGAAAAGATGCGCGCAAAGGTGCCGGATCTGATCTCGAAGGTGGATGTCGTCCTTGGCAATCTGGAGGATGCGATTCCGGCGGACCAGAAGACGGCGGCGCGCCAGGGCTTCATCCAGATGGCTCGTGAGAACGAGTTCGGCACCACGGGACTGTGGACGCGCATCAACTGCCTCAACAGCCCCTGGGTGCTCGACGACCTGATCGAGATCGTGACAGAGGTCGGCAACAAGCTCGACGTCGTCATGCTTCCCAAGGTCGAAGGCCCTTGGGACATTCACTACATCGACCAGTTGCTCGCCCAACTCGAAGCCCGCGCCGGCGTCACGCGCCCGATCATGGTCCATGCCATCCTGGAAACGGCCGAGGGCGTGAAGAACGTCGATGCGATCGCCACGGCCAGCCCGCGCATGCATGGCATGAGCCTCGGGCCGGCGGATCTCGCCGCCTCGCGTGCGATGAAGACCACGCGGGTCGGCGGCGGGCATCCCGACTATGCGGTCCTGTCGGACGTGGCCGGCGAGACCGCGCGCACCGCCTATCAGCAGGACCTGTGGCACTACACGGTGGCGAAGATGGTGGACGCCTGCATGTCGGCCGGCATCAAGGCGTTCTACGGGCCTTTCGGGGATTTTTCCGATGCCGCCGCCTGCGAGGCCCAGTTCCGCAATGCCTTCCTGATGGGCTGCGCCGGAGCCTGGTCGCTTCATCCGAGCCAGATCGACATCGCCAAGCGGGTCTTCAGCCCCGAGCCGAAGGAAGTCGCCTTCGCGCTGCGCATTCTGGAGGCAATGCCCGACGGCACCGGTGCGGTGATGATCGACGGCAAGATGCAGGACGACGCGACCTGGAAGCAGGCAAAGGTGATCGTCGATCTTGCACGCATCGTCGCCGCCAAGGATCCGGAGCTGGCGAAACTCTACGGTTTGTGAGCCGGGCCAGCCGGATGGATTGCCGTCATGCGGCCACCGGCCATCGTCGCGCCCGTGTCCCGTGCCGGCATGATGGCTTGTCATGCGCCGTTCAAAAGCGTATGCGCAGGGCCATGTGCAATTGAACGAAGATGAAGATGCGAACCGCGAAATTCATGATCGGTCAGGTCGTGCGTCATCGGGTGTACCCCTTCCGCGGGATCATCTTCGACGTCGACCCGACCTTTTCCAACACCGAGGACTGGTGGGAGGCGATCCCCGACGACGTGCGCCCGGCGCGCGACCAGCCCTTCTACCATCTGCTCGCGGAAAACGCGGAGACCGAATACGTCGCCTATGTGTCGGAGCAGAACCTCGTTCCCGACGAGACCGGCGAGCCGGTCCGTCACCCACAGGTGGACGAGATCTTCGAACAGCAGGATGACGGCTCCTATCTGCCGCGCGACGTGGACCTCCACTGACGCGCGACCGGCCGGGTGCTCCCTTGGTCCGCTGGCACCAACCGCCACAAATGAAAAAGGCCGCCGGACACATTTCCCGGCGGCCTTTCTTTTAGCTCGAAACGGCTGCGATCAGTTCGCGCCGGTCGCTTCGTTCTGCTTGTCGATCAGCTTCTGGCGGGCTTCTTCGGCGCGCTTCTGCAGCTCCGACTGAAGCTGCTGCTGCTTCTGCTGAAGCGCTGCCGCGTCGATCGGATCACCGTCATAGACCTTGGTGAAGCCGGTCAGGGTCATCTGGAACGGGACCTGCTTGGCCTGCTGGTTGAGCGTCGTGAGGATCAGGTTCCCGCCAGCCTTCATCGAATTGACGAAGGCGTCGTCGATCACCAGCTCAGAGTAGCAGGCGTTCGGGAAGCAGATGCTGTATTTCGCTTCACTCTGCTTGCCACCGTCGACCTGCACCCGCAGACCCGGCTGGATCAGCATTCCCGGGGGCACGGCGACGAGCAGCGTCTTGCGCGCCTCGCCTGCAATCTCGCGCACGGCGACGGATGCAAGGAACTGGCCGGTATCGGTCCGCAGTTCCTGCGTGACGATGCAGATTTCCTTGTTGGACTGCGGATCGGTGTTGCACAGCTTGACCCAGGGCGTGTCCGCCGAAGGTTCCACGGTCTGCGCGGCTGCGCCTGTCGCTGCACCGACCGCCATGGCGGCGGCAAGCGACATGCCCATCAAATGGTTCTTGAAACTCTCAGCCATACAATGCGTCCCTAAGTCCCTGGTGTCGTTGCAGCGTGCACAGCGGCCGTCCGCCGCATGCGCGCACCGAAAATCCTGTCGTGCCAAAAGGCCACAACCGTGTGCGCAAGGAATGCGGCAAGACGTTGGCCCGATCGGTTACGCGCGCATCTTTACAGGCATGCGCGACAAATATCCAGAAAGAGACGCGGCCAAACCGACGCATTTGCCGGGAAAGGCAGTCCTTTCTTTCCGCAGGCCGGCGCGGAGGGCGCGGCTGCCCTCGTCCCCTGACCCGATCGCCGACCCGTTTTTTTGACGTCTTGTTAACCATACCAAAGTGATTGCACGGTAGAAATGGACGCATGAAGGCAAGGTCTCGAAACATGTCACTGATTCTCCGTGCCGGGCGCTGCGTTCCGCTGGCCGCCTGGCTCTGCGCGACGCTGCTAGCCGGGAGCGTTGCCGCACAAGACGACACGCCCGCTCCCGTTCACGGCATTGCCATGCACGGCGAACCGGCGCTCCCGGCTGATTTCGAGAATCTGCCCTATGCCGATCCGCAGGCGCTCAAGGGTGGCGAGATCACCTACGGCGTCCAGGGGACCTTCGACAGTCTCAACCAGTTCATCGTCCAGGGCGGCACCACGTCGGCGCGGGGCCTGCGCGACGCGCGCTTCGGCGCGCTGGTGTTCGAAAGCCTGCTCGAGCGCAACATGGACGAGCCTTTCTCGCTCTACGGACTGCTGGCGGAATCGGTGCGCATGCCCGAAGAGCGCGACTGGATCGAGTTCACCCTCAATCCGCAGGCCCGCTTTTCCGATGGCGAACCGGTCACGGTCGAGGACGTGATCTTTTCCTTCGAGATCCTGCGCGACAAGGGACGCCCGCATTTCCGCTCGCGCTACGCGCGCATCACGGCGATGGAAAAGACCGGCGAGCGCTCCGTGCGCTTCGTCTTCGCCGATGGCGACGACCGCGAACTGCCGTTGCTTCTGGGCCTGTCGCCGATCTTCGCCCGCCACACCATCGATCCGGACACCTTCGACAAGAGCACCCTCACCCCGCCGGTCGGTTCCGGTCCCTATCTGGTGGAAGAGGTCGATCCCGGCAGCCGCATCGTCTACCGGCGCAATCCCGACTACTGGGCGAAGGATCTGCCGATCCGCAAGGGTCTCTACAATTTCGACAAGGTCGGCATCGAGTACTTTCGCGACGAAAACACCCTGCAGGAAGCCTTCAAGAAGGGGCTGGTTTCAATCCTGCCCGTCGCCGATCCCGCGCGCTGGGTGACCGGCATGGACTTTCCCGCTGTCGAGGCCGGAGAGGTGGTCAAGGAAAGCTTCGAACTCGGAACGCCGGCGGGCATGTACGGTTTCGTCTTCAACACGCGCCGACCGGTGTTCGCCGATGTGCGCGTGCGCCGGGCGCTCGCCATGCTGTTCGATTTCGAATGGGTGAACCGCACGCTCTACTACGACCTCTACACCCGCACCGGCGGCTATTTCGACAATTCGAGCCTCTCCTCGCTCGGACGCCCGGCGAATGCGCTGGAACGCGACCTGCTGGCGCCCTGGATCGAGGATCTGCCGTCCGATGTCGTGGACGGTACCTGGCGTCCGACACAGGCAGATGGATCGGGACGCGACCGCAAGGTTTTGCGCGCCGCCGTTTCCGCACTCAAACAGGCCGGCTATTCCATCGACGGCCGCACCATGACCGCGGCCGACGGCACGCCGCTCGCCTTCGAGATCCTGGTCGCCAGCAAGGACCAGGAACGCCTGGCGCTGGCCTATCAGCGGGCGCTGAAGGTCATCGGCGTCGAGGCGGCGATCCGCAGCGTCGACGGCGCGCAATATCAGCGTCGCCGGCAGACCTTCGACTTCGACATGGTTCTGAACATCTGGCCGGTGTCATTGTCACCGGGCAACGAGCAGCGCTACCGTTGGGGCAGCGCGGCGGCGGATCAGGACGGCTCCTTCAACTATGCGGGCGTGCGCGATCCGGCAGCCGATGCGATGATCGACGCGATGCTCGCCGCCCGCGACAGCGAAACCTTCACCGCCGCGGTGCGGGCCTTCGACCGGGTGCTCATTTCCGGCGCCTATGTGGTGCCTCTGTTTCACCGCCCGGACGACTGGGTGGCACGCTGGACAACGATCACGCGACCCGACACCCATCCAGTGTTCGGACCGCGTTTTGAAGCATGGTGGGCCGCCGCTGGCGGCGAACAGGCTGTGGACGACGCACAATGATTCTCACACCGCAGAAAACCATCGAGACCCATCAGCAAAGCGGCATCTGGGGCCGGGTGACCCTCGATGCGCTGTTTCGCAAGACCGCAACCGCGCATCCCGACCGTCTCGCGCTCTGCGATCCTCAGGACCGTGCGGATGCCATGCAGGGCACGCCCCGCCGTCTGACCTATGCGCAGGCGGATGAGGAAATCTCCAGGCTCGCCGCCTTCTTTTCCGCCGTCGGCCTCTCGCCCGACAATGTTGTCGGCCTGCAAAGCCCCAACACGGTGGAGGCGGTCATCGCCTTTCTGGCTGCCCTGCGCGCCGGGCTGGTCGTCGCCCCGCTGCCGCTGCACTGGCGCCAGAAGAACGTTCTGGCGGCGCTTTCGCGCGCCGGCGCCAAGGCGCTGGTTGCGGGCGAGGGATTCGGCGGTCGCAACATCGGGCACGAGGCCCGCGACACGGCTGCGGAAATGTTCTCGCTGCGCTTCGTCTTCGGCCTCGGCACCGAGGTGGCCGACGGGCTGATCGAATTGTCGGAAGTCCTCAAGGAGGTGTCGGACGACATGCCTCCGCCCCCCGGGCGAAAGGACGCCAATGCCGCGGATCATGTAGCGACGCTGACCTGGACCCACAGCACCAGCGGCGAGCCGCTGCCGATCGCGCGCAGCCACAACCAGTGGATCGCCGCCGGGCTGATGCCTTATCTGGAACTCTCGCTGCCCCAGGCGCCGGTCACCGTGGTGCCCTATGCGCTCACCGGAATGGCGGGCATCGGTGCCGGCCTGATGCCCTGGCTGTTGAGCGGCGGCACGCTGCATCTCCACCATCCGCGCTCGCTGCGCAAGCTCGCCGCCCATGCCGACGCGGTCGACGCCGACATGGTGCTGTGCCCCGGGTCGCTGATGCCGCAGCTGGAACGGCGCATGACCAACGGCGACTGCCGCATCGTGCCAGTGTGGAACGCGCATTCGCCGGCTGCCACGCATCACCAGACCAACCGCGACGTGACCGACATTCACATCGCCGACGAGTTCGCCATGATCGCGCGCAAGCGCGACGGCAGCGCCCTGCCCCGCCCGTTTGCCTCCGGGCGCGTGACGTCGCCATCCACGGCGGCGAACGGGCCGGCCCTGCTGGAAATCGCAATCGACACGGAAAGCCAGCCCAATACGCTCAAGGTGCGCGGCGCAATGGTGGCCGACAGCGCCTGGCCGGCCTGCAAGGTGCGTATCCCGACCGACAAGGCCGGCTACGTCGACACGCTCCTTCCGCTGCGCCAGGGCGACAACGGCATCACCGCCTTCGGCATGCCCGGCACGTCGCTTTCCGGCGTCGCCTCCCTGCCCGCGCTCGATGCGCTTTTCGGCGCTTTTCCGGGGCTGAAGGAGGCCGCGGCCTTCCTGGTCGATGACGGCATTCTCGGCGCGAGGCTTTACGCAGCTCTCGTGCCGCAACGCGGTCTGATGCTCGATGTCGAGGGTTTCTTCGCCTATCTGGAAGCCGAATGCGCCGGCCTTGGCGAAATTCCGCATCGGGTGCTGTCGATGCAGGTGCTGCCGCGCCGGGAAAACGGAACGGTGGACCGCGCGGCCCTTGCCTTGCGCGTCGACCAGGGCCGTGCCGCGGCGGTCGCCTGAGCGCCATGCCGCAGAGCGAAACGCCTCCGGCGCCGATTATCGCGCTTGCCTGCGCCGAACCGAGCATGACGCCGCGTGCCGAAGCCTTCCGCGCCGCCTGGTCGGACGGTCCGGCCCCGGACCTGACCGAAACCGGCCGGATCTGGTCGAAGACGCGGGTCGCGCCCGACGCCCTGCTGCTATTCGCCGGCGCAACGCCCGGGACCCAGGCCATCGCCCGCATGGAACGCCTGCGCGACACCTTCCGCGCGGCCGGCGTCGATGTGCCCCTGATCGTGGAAACCCGGAAGAGCGCGGACCTTGCGCTCAGCCGCCCCGCCAGCGCCTTCGTTTCCCCGGCACTCACCGAAGAAACCCTGGTCGCCCGCATACGCGAGACCATTCGCCAGTCCGTGCGCATGGAAGAGGCCAGACTGCGGCGCGCGGTCCTTGGCCCGCTGCCGGTCGACCGGGAAGCGCTCCGCCATCCGTCGGGCAGCCTGATGGTGGCAGGCGCCGGACAGGCCGCCGCAACCGCCCTGACGCAGGCGGGCCTCTCGCTCCCGATCGAGGGGGCGCTCACGGCGGATGCGGTCTGCCGCAGACTTACCCAGACGCCGCATCGCGCACTCTTCGTCGACATGCCGCTCGACCGCACCTGCGATATCCTGCAAAAGGTGAACGCCGACCCGCGCCTCGCCAGCCTGCCGGTGCTGGCAATGGCGACGGCCGACGATGAGGTCGACACCCTCGCGGCCGCCGGCTGCGGCGACGTTGTCCTGCGCGATGCAGATCCCGCCGACCTCGGTATCCGCCTGCGCACGCTGCTTCTTGCCGGCGCCCGGCGCCACCTGGCGGACGCGCTGCTGCGGCGGTTCCGCGCGCTGTATCTTGAGAACGGAGCGGAACTGCCGGCGGAGGCCTTCGACGCCTATTTCGCCCGGCTGACGGCAATTGTGAAAGCACGGGGGCGCGCGCCGCTGGTGAGGACGCTTGGGGATCTCCACCCCGCGCCCCTGCCCCCGCGTGCCGCCAACGACGATCCGCTCGCCCCTGTTGTTGGAGATCCGATCCGCTCCACGATCCTTGCCGCATCGCGCGAGGAGGATTTTGTTGCTAGGGTGTCCGGGCGGGGCGATATGATCGTGTTGCGCGATGCACAGGCGCTTGCCGGTCTGTCGCGCCGCGTGGGGGCGATCATCGCCACGACCAGTTTCGTATGAGCGCGCCGGCCAGCCGCCGCGCATGCACAGGTCCGCGTCGCGCGACCGGACCACAGAAGCCTCGCGCAAGCGGACAAGAGACAAGACGCGCCGAACCGCCGGAAAGGACGTAACGGATGGATCAAGCAGACCCGATGCACATCGACATCGTCTCGGACGTGATGTGCCCGTGGTGCTATATCGGCAAGCGCCGGCTGGAAAAGGCGCTCGCCTCCGTGCCGGACATTCCGGTCAAGCTGCGCTGGCTGCCGTTCCAGCTGGACGAGACGCTTCCCCCCGAGGGCAAGGACCGCCAGACCTATCTGAACGAGAAATTCGGCGGTCCGGCGCGTGCGGAGGAAATCTATGCCCCGATCCGCGACGCCGGCGCGGCGGAAGGGATTCCCTTCGCCTTCGACCGGATCAGGAAATCCCCCAACACGCTCGACTGCCACCGGTTGATCCTGTGGGCGCGCGCCGACAATGCCCAGAGCGAGATGGCCGAGCGGCTGTTCCAGCTCTATTTCGTGGAAGGTGCGGATCTCACCGACCGCGCGACCCTGATCCAGGCCTCCGCCGATGTCGGCATGATGTCTGACCTTGTGGCGGAACTGCTGCCGACGGATTCCGACATAGACAAGATCCGCAAGGACCTCGACAAGGCCCGCGAGATCGGCGTGACCGGGGTGCCGGCCTTCATCATCGACGAGCGCTTTCTCGTCATGGGCGCGGAAAAACCGGAAACCCTCGCCGCCGCGATCAAACACGCCCACGAGACGAAGCCCGGCGCATAACGCCGGGCCATCGGCCGCCCCCGCTCCCAGCGCGCTTCGACGGCAGACCCGGATCGTTTCTCCGCGTGTGAAAACTGTGTCACACTCGCGTTTCGGGTGCTGACAAGAACGTCAAAAAGACACTTGGCGCCCAGACACTGGCCAGATCCTGGGAGGAGCCGGTAATGACGTTGAGACCCGACCCCACATTTCATGCCACTCCGAAACTCGCCATGCAGGCGCCGGCGGAAACGCTCGCCTTCACGCTGATGCTCAGTCCCGACGCCTCTAAGCCGGACGGGCTGGCAATTGTCGACGTCGATCCGAAATCGCCGAGCTACGGCGAGATCGTCCACAAGCTTTTCATGCCCAACACGGGCGACGAGTTTCACCACTTCGGCTGGAATGCCTGTTCCTCGGCGCTGTCGCCGCTGACCGGACATGCCTTTCTGGAGCGGCGCTACCTGATCATTCCGGGCATTCGCTCGTCGCGCATCTATGTGATCGACGTGAAGGAGCCTCTCAAGGCCAAGATCCACAAGATCATCGAGCCGGAGGAGGTTTTCGCCAAGACCGGCTATTCGCGCCCGCACACCATCCATTGCGGCCCGGAAGGGATCTATGTCTCGACCCTTGGCGGCGGCGGCAAGGACGGAACCGACGGGCCTCCGGGCATTTTCATCATGGACTGCGAGACCTTCGACATTCTCGGCCGCTACGAGATGGACCGGGGCGAGCAGGACAAGCACTATGATTTCTGGTGGAACCTGCCGCGCGACTACATGGTCAGCTCCGAATGGGGTCTGCCGCCGCAATTCGAAAACGGCATCGTCGCCGAGGATCTGCTGTCGAACAAATACGGCCACAAGATCCACTTCTGGAACCTGCGCGAGCGGCGCAACGTCCAGACCATAGATCTCGGCGCAAACCACCAGATGGCGCTGGAAATCCGCCCGGCGCACGATCCGGCCAAGGACTACGGCTTTTGCGGCGTGGTGGTCGACACCACCAACCTGCAGGGCGCGATCTTCACCTGGTGGCGCAAGGCGGACGGAACCTTCGAGGCGAAGAAGACCATCACCATCGATCCGCGCCCCGAGGCGGCTGAAAACCTGCCCCCGCTGCTGCAGGGCTTTGCAGCCGTCCCGCCGCTCGTCACCGATATCGATCTCAGCCTCGACGACAAATATCTCTATGTCGCCTGCTGGGGCATGGGCGAGATGCATCAATACGATGTCTCCGACCCGATGAACCCGAAACTCGCCGGCAAGGTGGAGATCGGCGGCATCGCGCGCGGCACGGCCCATCCGAACGGCAAGCCCTTTGCCTACGGCCCGCAGATGGTGGAGGTCAGCCGCGACGGAAAGCGCGTCTACTGGACCAACTCGCTCTATTCGACCTGGGACGACCAGTTCTATCCCGACGACGAGGGCGGGCAGATGGTCATGGCCCATGTCGGCGAAGGTGGCGGCCTGACGCTCGCCGAGGATTTCTACGTCGACTTCCCGAAAGGCTATCGCAGCCACCAGATCCGGCTTGAGGGCGGCGACTGTTCGACCGACAGTTTCTGCTACCCCTCCGTCTGACGCATGGCGGAAATGGACACGGCGGCGGCGCTCTGGGCCGCCGTCGTCGCTTCCGGCATCTATCACGGGGTCAATCCGGGCATGGGATGGCCGCTGGCGGTTTCCGCGGCGCTGATGGACCGCTCGCGCGCGAGCCTCTACAAGGCGCTCGCGGCCTTGGCCTGCGGGCATCTTCTCGCCATGACGGCGATCCTGCTCCCCTTCTCCGCGCTTCTGGTGCTGGTCGAATGGCAGCGCGAAATCCAGATCGCCGCCGCCTGCCTCGTCATCGCGCTCGGGGTCTATCTGCTGATCAACCGGCGGCACCCACGCTTCCTCGCCCGCGTCCCGCCGACGCGGCTTGCGCTCTGGTCCTTCCTCGTCGCCATGGCCCATGGCGCGGGGCTGATGCTGGTGCCGATCTATCTCGGCATCTGCCGAACGGTCGAAACCGACGCCGGCCACGCCGCCGCCTCAAGCCTGATGGCCGGCAACACCGCCATCGCCCTCACCGTCGCCACCGCCCACACCCTCGCCATGGCCCTCTCCGGCGGCCTCCTCGCCGCCGGCGTCTACCACTGGTTCGGCCTGCGGTTCCTGTCGAAGAGTTGGTTCAATCTGGATATGGTCTGGGCGGTGAGTTTGATATTGGTTGGGGGAATTTCATTGGGGTTTGTGTGGTGAGGGGTTGAAATCAGAAATAGCAGCTGCGAACCTAACCTCGACATTTGATCTAAAATTTCAATCCAATGTCACCCCAAATTGCAAAGTCTTTTAGTTTAATATTTCAATTGATAAGAGGAAAATCATGCCCAAGCGTATAGCTTTGTTCAATCACAAAGGTGGCACCGGGAAAACAATCTCAGCCTACCACATAGGCTGGAAGCTAACGCAGCATGGGAAAAACGTACTTCTTGTTGATGGCGATTCTCAGGTCAATTTAACGGCACTATCATTGGGTTTTGATGTATTTGATTCATATTATGACAACGAAGAAACTAAAACAAAAAATTTGAAAGACGCTGTAGCTCCGATATTCGAAGGTAAGCCGGCAGCACTAGAGGCCTTCGACTGTCCAACCGCTCTGAATAATGACAAACTTTTTGTATTGCCTGGGCACGCAGACTTAGCCAGCTATGAAGGTCAGATAAGTTTAGCGCAAGAAACTGCCGGCTCATTATCAGTAATGAAAAATCTGCCCGGGGCACTCCACGCTTTTATTGAACTCGTTGAGGAAAGGCACAATATTGATTATACTTTAATTGATTTGAACCCAGGTCTCGGTGCTATTAACCAAAATTTCTTTATGGCATCAGACGCTTTTATTGTTCCAACGAATCCAGACCCATTCTCTCTAATGGCTATTGGAACGCTAGGAAGCCATCTGGTCCGTTGGAATGAGTGGAAGCAATCAAACTTCGGAAAATTCGCGGATGCAGACTACCCGCTCCATCAGTCAACTCCCGTTTTTCTAGGTACATTAAATTCTAGATTCAATAAGCATGCAAGTAAAGCAGCAAGAAAATTCGATATACGCATAAAGAAAATAGATGAAAGAGTGGAGGAATCGTTCGTTCCAAGAATAAGAAATGCAGGAATGACTGTAAAAGAAGAGTGTTACGCAAAAGCTTTTTTAGACTGGAAAGATGTATTGACAAAAGATAATACAGGTAAGTATGCACTAGCTAGAATTCCAGATTTTCAAGGTTTAATTCACACTTCTAATTTGTCGGGTGTTCCAATCTACTTGTTGGATGAAGATTCTTTAAAATCCGATGAGATCGTCGGTGTGGTAAAAGAAAATGCGATGAAAAACATTGCATCATTTGATAATATATATGAAGCAATCACATCTAAAATAGAAATGTTATTGAGTGATGACTGCTGCTAGAGATAGATTTCATGAGCATATATCCCAATGCTCTGAAGCAATAACGATCTACGAATTTCTTGAGGGCCACGGTTATACCGCTGACTTTGGATTGAGATTTGTATGGGTTGCTTCTGTTTCGGCGCTGGATCATTACATTTCCGAATTAATAGTTGAAAAGGCTACCGAACATTTTTCAAATGGTGTCGCATTAACCCCAAAGCTCTCCGGTGAAGGCGTCCCTCTAGCGTCGCTCCAGACGATGCGAAGTGCATCGGCGGCTGAGTCAGTTCTGAAGTTCAGATCGATCATGATTAATACAGTTCGCTTCAAAACATTTCAAAATGCAGAAAGCGTATCGGATGGCTTAGCATATATTTGGAGTGAGAAAAAAAATGGGATAAAATTTCCCACATTCTAGGATTATCGGCAAAGAACGCGAAACGCATACTTAATGGAATTTGTATGAGACGTAACTTGATTGCACATAACGCCGATTATAATGAGGGAACTGGAGATTTAACACCTTGCAGTTGCTCTGATGCAAAAGATGTCGTCGACTACGTATCTAAAGTGGTTAATGCTATTGACAGTCTTATACCTTAGAAGATTTTTACAATAAATGATCGCATTTCCCGGATCGCCCAAGTGGTACGACCTCACCTCCGTTTAGCCGGCCTCGTGCGCCGGGAAGCGTCTGGACACACCGCGTCCGGCTCCCCCACCGGCGTCACGCCGGACGCAGGCGCAACCGGAAATCCGGTGTCCAATCGTTTCCAGAGCGTCGGTTGTGGGCGCCGGGCGTGCGGCAATCGTCGCGCCTTTTCCCGACCGACACGGGTGCCAATGGATCCCCGATCAGGTCGGGGATGACGTCCGTGGGGATGGCGTTGGCGGGGCATCACGGTCGGCTCGGGGGCCTCCGATCCCGGCTCTCATTGCATTCGGCCGGGATGACGAATCCGGCGTAAAATACTGATCCTTAGAGATAAAACAGCCCCGGCGTCATCCCGGGCAAGGTGCAGCCGCGACCCGGTATCGGGGAGCCCGGAGTGTCCGTGGCTTGCGCCGCAGGGGCGGCCACATCGAGCGGTCAAAGGCGATCGCCGGTCCCCTGCCCGTTGGGACCGGCCGTGCACACACGAAAAAACCGCCGGATTGCTCCGGCGGCTTTCGCGTTACTCACTCTGCAAATCCGGGCGGTCGTGACCGCCCTTCTCCGCGTTAGCCCCGAAGGATCGAGCGGCCGGCGTAGCGGGCCTGGGCGCCAAGCTCTTCCTCGATGCGGATGAGCTGGTTGTATTTCGCGAGCCGGTCGGAGCGCGCCAGCGAGCCGGTCTTGATCTGGCCGCAGTTGGTGGCGACCGCCAGGTCGGCGATGGTCGCATCCTCGGTCTCGCCCGAGCGGTGCGACATCACCGCCGTGTAGCCGGCCTTGTGCGCCGTCTCGACCGCGTCGAGGGTCTCCGTCAGCGAACCGATCTGGTTGACCTTGACGAGGATGGAGTTGGCGACGCCCTTCTCGATGCCCTCGCGCAGGCGCGTGGAGTTGGTGACGAAGAGATCGTCGCCGACGAGCTGGCACTTGTCGCCCACCATGTCGGTCAGAGCCTTCCAGCCGGCCCAGTCGTCCTCGGCCATGCCGTCTTCAATCGAAATGATCGGGTAGCGGTTGACGAAATCGGCCAGATAGGCGGCCATCTCGTCCGGGCCGAGCTTCTTGCCCTCGCCGTCGAGGTGGTACTTGCCGTCCTTGAAGAACTCGGTGGAGGCCGCGTCGAGCGCCAGGAACATGTCCTCGCCCGGACGGTAGCCGGCCTTCTCGATCGCCTTCATCACGAAGCCGATGGCTTCATCCGTGGAGCCGATGTTCGGCGCAAAGCCGCCCTCGTCGCCGACGTTGGTGTTGTGGCCGGCATCCTTCAGCGCCTTCTTCAGCGTGTGGAACACCTCCGCGCCCATGCGCACCGCATCGCGCAAGGTCGGCGCGCCGACGGGCATGATCATGAATTCCTGCACGTCGATCGGATTGTCGGCATGCGCGCCGCCGTTGATGATGTTCATCATCGGCACGGGCAGAAGACGCGCGCCGGTGCCGCCGACATAGCGGTAAAGCGGCAGGCCGGCCGACTGGGCAGCGGCCTTGGCGACCGCCAGCGACACGCCGAGGATGGCATTGGCGCCGAGGCGGGCCTTGTTGGGCGTGCCGTCGAGCGCGATCATCGCCTCGTCGATCTTGAGCTGGTCTTCCGCGTCGAGCCCGCCGATGGCGTCGAAAATCTCGCCGTTGACCGCGTCGACCGCCTTTTCCACGCCCTTGCCGAGATAGCGGGCACCGCCGTCGCGCAGTTCCACCGCCTCATGGGCGCCGGTGGAGGCGCCGGAGGGAACGGCTGCACGGCCGAAGGCACCGTCTTCCAGCTGGACATCGACCTCGACGGTGGGATTGCCGCGGCTGTCGAGAATTTCGCGTCCGATGATGTCCACGATGGCGGTCATAGGCGTCTCCTTGAAAGGTCCTGCCGACTGTGCGGACAGGCGGGCGCGCGTGGCGCGCCCAAGCGTTGAAAGATCCCGCCCGCGCTTCTAGCCGAGGACGGGCGAAAGGGAAAGGGTGCGGGAGCTCTCGGCAACGCCGGCCCGGGCCGGTCAGATCGTGACGGGACGCGCCTTGGCGACCTTGTCGAATTCCATCAGATCCTCAAGAAGTCCCTGCAAGGCATTGAGCGGAATCATGTTCGGCCCGTCGGAGGGCGCTGCGTCCGGGTTGTCGTGCGTCTCGATGAAGAGGCCGGCGACACCGACGGCGACGGCGGCACGCGCCAGAACCGGCACGAATTCGCGCTGACCGCCGGAGGAACCGCCCTGCCCGCCCGGCTGCTGCACCGAATGGGTCGCGTCGAAGATCACCGGCGCGCCGGTCGCGGCCATGATCGGCAGGCCGCGCATGTCGGACACCAGCGTGTTGTAGCCGAAGGAGGCGCCGCGCTCGGTCAGGAGCACATTGGGATTGCCGGACTGCACAACCTTGTCGAGCACGTTCGACATGTCCCAGGGCGCCAGGAACTGTCCCTTCTTGACGTTGACCACGCGCCCGGTCGCGGCGGCCGCGACAAGCAGGTCGGTTTGCCGGCAAAGGAAGGCCGGGATCTGGAGAATGTCGACGCTTTCGGCGACCGGCGCGCAATGTTCCGCAGCATGCACGTCGGTAAGGACCGGCATGCCGGTGCGCTCGCGGATCTCGGCGAAGACGGGAAGCGCCTCGGCCATGCCGATGCCCCGCTTGCCGCCAAGGCTGGTGCGGTTGGCCTTGTCGTAGGAGGCCTTGAAAACGGTCGGCAGGCCGAGAGCGGTCGAGATTTCCTTCAGCGCGTCGGCCATCTCCAGCGCATGCGCCCGGCTCTCCATCTGGCAGGGACCGGCGATCAGCGCGAAGGGAGCCGTCTGGGAAAAGGTGACGTCGCCGACGCGGACGGCGCTGTTGCAGGTGAGGGTCATGGCGGGTGGTCTATCCTTCTCGCGGCTCGTCGTGATGTGCCCCGCCCGTCAGTACTGCGCACGGCCGGCGCGCGCAAGACATCGCCCGCCCGACACGCGCGCGGAAGGCGCAAAACGTGCAAGGCGCGCTTGGTTCGCGGGAGCATTCGCGATAGACAGGATGGCCCGCGCGGGTTTCGCGCAGGTGCCCGTTCCTGAAAGCAAAACCGGAAAGCCACTTCATGCAGAAGAAGACCATTCGCAAGGCCGTCCTGCCCGTCGCAGGTCTGGGCACGCGGTTCCTGCCGGCCACCAAGGCGCTGCCGAAGGAAATGCTGACCATCGTCGACCGGCCGATCATCCAGTATGTCGTCGACGAGGCGCGCAAGGCGGGCATCGAGCACATCGTCTTCGTCACCGGACGCAACAAGCATGTGATCGAGGACCATTTCGACATCGCCTATGAGCTTGAGGACACCCTGCGCGAGCGGGGCAAGCAGGAGGCCCTCGATCTGCTGGAGGCGATCCGCCCGGCCGCCGGCGGCACCAGCTTCACCCGCCAGCAGGAGCCGCTCGGCCTCGGCCACGCCATCTGGTGCGCGCGCGACCTGATCGGCAACGAGCCCTTCGCTATCCTCCTGCCGGACATGCTGATGAAATCCGATCCCGGCTGTCTCAGCCAGATGGTCGAGGTCTACGAGAAGACCGGCGGCAACGTGATCTCGGTCGAGGCCGTGCCGGAAGACCAGACCCACAATTACGGCATCGTCGAAATCGACGGCGATCCGACCGCACACACGATGAAGATCACCGGCATGGTGGAAAAGCCGAAGCCGGGCACCGCACCGTCGAACCTTTTCATCAACGGACGCTACATCCTGCAGCCGCGCATCTTCGAACTCCTGGAAAAGCAGGGAACGGGCGCCGGCGGCGAGATCCAGCTGACCGACGCGATGCTGGCGCTGATGGGCGAACAGAGCTTCACCGGCCTGCGCTTCGAGGGGCAGACCTACGACTGCGGGTCGAAATCGGGCTTTCTGTCGGCCAATATCGCCTACGCCCTGGAGGACGAGGAACTCGCCGCCCAGATCCGTCCGGTCCTGAACGACCTGCTCAAGGTCTGAGGCCTGCGAGACCACATGCGCACAATTCTCGTGACCGGCTCGGCCGGCTTCATCGGTTATCACGTCGTCGAGCGTCTGCTTCGCGACGGCTGGCACGTGATCGGCCTCGATTGCGTCAGCCCCTATTACGATCCGGAGCTGAAGGAAGCCCGCGTCCGGAACCTGAAGGCCAACAATCACTTCACCGAGGCACGCATCTCGCTGGAGGACCGCGAGGCGGTCTTCGCGCTGATGCGCGAACATGCCCCCGAGCGGATCATCCATCTGGCGGCGCAGCCGGGCGTGCGCTATTCGCTCGACGAGCCGCAAGCCTATGTCGATGCCAATGTGACCGGCTTTCTGACGATCCTGGAATGCGCCCGTCATTTCCCGGTCGACCACGTCGTCTATGCCTCGACCTCCTCGGTCTACGGGCTCGACGAGGACATGCCGCTTTCGCCCCATCGCGGCGGCGATCATCCGATCTCGCTCTATGCGGCGACGAAGAAGGCCAATGAGGCGATGGCGCACAGCTATGCGCATCTCTTCCGCATCCCGCTCACGGGCCTGCGCTTCTTCACCGTCTACGGCCCTTGGGCGCGGCCGGACATGGCGCTGTTCAAGTTCACCCGCGCGGTCTTGGCCGGCGAGCCACTCGACATCTACAACAACGGCCAGATGGTGCGCGACTTCACCTATGTGGACGACATCGTCGAGGGCATCCTGCGTATTGCCGACCGCCCGGCAACGCCCGATCCCGAATGGACCGGGAAGACGCCCGACCCGGCCACGAGTTCCGCCCCCTACCGCATCTACAACATCGGCAATTCCGAGCCGGTGGAGCTGATGCGCTACGTCGAGGCGGTCGAAAAGGCCTGCGGCAAGAAGGCCATCCGCAACTTCATGCCGCTGCAGCCCGGCGACGTGCTGAAGACCTGGGCCGATGTGGACGACCTGAGCCAGGCGACGGGGTTCCGTCCGAAGACGGCGGTCGAAGACGGGGTGAAGGCCTTCGTCGACTGGTACCGCGACTTTTACAAGGTGTAAGCCGCGCGCTGCCGACGCCTGTTTCGGTCCGGGGCCGTTTCCATGACCCGAGACTTTGGAGGTTTTCGTGAAAACACCTGCAGGCCGGCTCCGCATCGCGGTGCTCTTCGGCGGACGCTCCGCCGAACATGACGTGTCGGTGCTCTCGGCAACGAATGTCATGCGCGCGCTCGACCCGCAAAAATATGAAGCCGTTCCGATCTATGTCACCCGGGCGGGCCAGTGGCTGCTGAGCCGCTATCAGGACGGAGCACTGGCAAAGCCCTCACAAGGCACCGAGGTCGCGCTCCTGCCGGGCGGACAAGGCCGGATGCTGGCGGTGTCCGACGGGGCCACAGCGCATGAGGTGCCGCGCATCGACATCCTGTTTCCGGTGCTGCACGGCCTTCATGGCGAGGACGGAGCGGTTCAGGGCCTTTGCGAGGTGGCGCGCGTTCCGCTCGCAGGCTGCGGCGTGCTCGGATCCGCCACGGCGCTCGACAAGGACATCGCCAAGCGGCTGTTCAACGAGGCGGGCCTTCCCACCGCGCGCTCCGTCACGGTCCATGTCACCGCCCCGCCGCCCTTCGCGGAGATCGAAGACCGGCTGGGTCTTCCGGTCTTCGTCAAGCCGGCGCGCCAGGGATCTTCGGTCGGGGTCAGCAAGGTCGCGAGTGAACAGGACTACCAGGCGGCGCTCGCCGAGGGATTCAAGCACGACCGCAAGCTCGTCGTCGAGGCGTTCGTCAAGGCCCGCGAGATCGAGTTCGCCATTCTGGAAAACCCGGACGGCGATCTCTTCGTCACCCGTCCGGGCGAAATCGTACCGGCGGAGCAGCACGGCTTCTACAGCTACGACGCCAAATACATCGATGCGGATGGCGCCGCGCTGAAGATCCCGGCCGAAATGCCGGAGGAGATGGAAAACCGGATGCGCGACATGGCGAAAGCGGCCTTTCGCGCGCTCGGCTGCGACGGCATGGCCCGGGCCGACTTCTTCGTCACCGACACGCAGGCCATCCTTGTCAACGAGCTCAACACCATCCCGGGCTTCACCGACATAAGCATGTATTCCAAGGTCATGGCGGCGAGCGGCGTCGGCTATGCGGAGGTCATCGACCGGTTGGTGGCCCATGGACTGGCGCGCGCCGGGCGCAGCGGGTAACCGGCGCCCGGCACCACGCGCCCCCCGTTCAGCCGGGAAGGCCGTCGAGGCGGGGCACGCTCTCAAGATCCTCGTCCCACGCCGCCCGGTTGGCGCAGCAGATATGCGCGGTCGGGCGCATGTCGAATGCGCTGTCGAGGCTCCCGGCCGGCACGACCAGAAGCGTGCCGTCCATCTGAAACCCCGGCAGCGCCGAGCCGCAATCCGGGCAAAAGCTCTTTTCATGTCGGGTATCGGGAACCCGGTAGGTCTTCACCCGATCCGCGCCGCTCAGCCATTCGAGTGTGGCGGAGGAGGAAAACAGGTTCGCGGCATGGGCCGAACCGGTGTCCTTGCGACATCTGGCACAGTGGCACAGGAAGAACGCCTCGAAGGATCCGGTGATTTCGAATGTGACTGCGCCGCAGGCGCAGCCACCGGAAACGGGCTGGGTCATAATCGTCCTCATAACAGATTGTTCGAAAAAGGAGTGCTGGAGGGATCGCGCGCGGCGATCAGCCCTTGGTCTTTTCGGCTTTGGCGCGGGCGAAACGGGCGCGCAGCTGCGCGCCGCGGCCTTCCTTCACCACCTGACGGGCGCGGCCGATCGCCAGGCCGTCATCCGGCACATCGGCCGTGATCACGCCGCCGGCTGCCAGATAGGCACCGTCACCGATGGACAGCGGCGCAACCAGCGTGGAATTCGACCCGACGAAGGCCCCCGCCCCGATGTCGGTGTGATGCTTGAGAAAGCCGTCGTAGTTGCAGGTGATCGTACCGGCGCCGATGTTAGCCTTCTCGCCGACGCGGGCATCGCCGATGTAGCTGAGATGATTGACCTTCGCGCCGGCCTCGACCGTCGCATTCTTGATCTCGACGAAATTGCCGATGTGGGCGGCGGAGCCAATCTCCGCACCGGGCCGCAGGCGGGCATAGGGGCCAACCGTCGCGTCCTGGCCGACACTTGCCGCCTCCAGATGGGAGAAGGCGCGGATGCGCGCGCCATCGGCGACCGTGACCCCCGGGCCGAACACCACATTCGGCTCGATCACCGCATCCTGCCCGAGTGTCGTATCGTGGGAGAAGAACACGGTATCGGGCGCGATCAACGTGGCGCCCGCCTCCATCGCCTCCGCCCGCATCGTGGCCTGAAAATGGGCTTCAACCGCCGCAAGGTCGGCCCGCGTCCCCACGCGCCGAACCTCCGCATCGCTTCCGATCTCGCTGACCACCGCCAGTCCAAGCGCCTGGACGGCGCGCGTCACATCCGAAAGATCGCCCGTCCCCAGGCCGGGCTCGGCATCGATCCGGGACAGGATTTCGGGGAACAGGGCTCCGGCGAGCGCCATGATCCCGCTGGGACGAACGTTTTCCGGCTGCCCCTCCCGCGATCCCAGCATTACGACATCAGCCCCCTCGCCCAGGCGCGACGACAGCCGCATCAGGGTCTCGCCCATGATGAACGGCCGGTCGCCAGGCAGGAGGAACACCTGATCGGGCACCTCGCCATGGGCGGCCAAGGCGGCGGCGAGTGCCTGTGCGCCTCCCTGTTCCTCCGTTTGAACATGACAGCTTGCGTCGGGCGCCCACCGGGCTACCTCCGCGGCGAGCCCCTCCATGTCCGGCCCGACGATCACCGCTGTCCGCTCGATCCCCGCGCTGGCGACACTTGCAAGGACATGCCCCACAAGCGACAGATTGCCGACCTCGTGAAGCGCCAACGGCCACTTCGAGGCCATGCGCGTACCGGGATCGGCCGCAAGAACGATGGCAAGACGGGAACGGGATGACATGGAAACCCTCGGTGTCGGAAATGAATGGCTTTGGCTGAAGTCATCCTTCGCCACGGGCGTCGCGTCAAGCACCGGACCAAAGGCACGCGCGATTTGGGCCCATCGGAACAGGCCCCCGCACAGCAGGCATCGACCTTGAACCCCGACGCAAAAGCGGGTCTATGTTTGCATCAGGCATTGCAGTGCCACCGCGTCCCTCCCGCCGTCAGTCCGAGAGCCCATGTCCGCCCCAACCTCACATCCGCCGCGCGCCTTGCCAAGGCTCGCCTATTTCCCCGTCACCTTCTTCGCCGTCGTCATGGGACTGGCGGGGCTGGCGCTCGCCACGCACCGGGTGGAGCTCTGGCTGGGGGCCGGGTCGCACATCAGCATCGGCCTGATCGCGCTGACCGCTCTGGTGTTCTGCACCATCGCGGCGCTGTTCGTGCACAAGGGCCTGCGCCATCCGGCGGAACTGCGCGCGGAATGGAATCACCCGGTCCGGATCGCCTTCTTCCCGGCGATCACCATCGGTGCCCTCCTGATCGCCGCCGGACTGCTTCCGGTCAGTGAAACGCTCGCCCGCGCGATCTGGATTCCGGCAGCTGTCGCCCATCTCGTGGTGACCCTCGGCGTGGTGTCAGCCTGGATCAGCCATCGCACCTTTGAACAGGCGCATCTGACCCCGGCCTGGTTCATTCCCGCCGTTGGCAACGTTCTGGTGCCGGTTGCAGGCGTCCGGCTCGGTTATCTCGAGGTGTCGTGGTTCTTCTTTTCGGTCGGAATGCTGTTCTGGCTTGTGTTTCTGACGCTGGTGTTCAACCGGCTCATCTTCCACAATCCGCTGCCCGAACGCCTGCTGCCGACGCTGGTGATCCTGATCGCTCCGCCGTCGGCCGGCTTTGTCGCCTGGTATCAGATCAACGGCGGCGAGATCGATGCCGTGGCCCGGCTGCTGTACTACTGCGGACTGATGTTCGTGCTGATCACGCTGACGCAAGTCGGGAAACTTCTGCGCTTGCCCTTCGCCATGTCGTGGTGGGCCTATTCCTTCCCGGTCGCCGCCTTCACCATCGCCTCCTCGCTCTTCGCCGAGAAGACCGGTCACGGCTTCCAGCAGGTCGTCATGCTGGTGTCCTACGTCGTGCTCCTGGGGGTGATCGCACTCCTCGTGCTCAAGACCGCAGGCGCGATCCGGCGGGACGAAATCTGCCAGCCGGAAGGATGACGGCCCCTCACCACAGGGTCTTGCGCGCCCGTTCCGGCCAGTCCGCGTCATAGGCCGGGCCGCCTTCGCGCGCATTGCTCACCTCGGAGAGGATCTCGCCGGGCGTCGGAAGACCGGCCGGATCGCGACGCGCATCCGGCTCCCACAGCCGGGAGCGGACGATGGCGCGCGCGCACTGGAAATAGACCCGTTCCACATCCACAAGAATGACGGACCGCGGTGCTTTCCCCTCGACCGCGAAGGAGGCGAGCAGATCGGGGTCGACGCTGATATGCGCCCGCCCGTTGACCCGCAAGGTGGTGCCGCTGCCGGGGATCAGGAAAAGAAGCGCGACGCGCGGATCGCGCACGATGTTGCGCAGTGAATCGATACGGTTGTTACCGCGCCGGTCCGGGATCGACAGGCGCCGGGGTGTGTCGATGCGAACGACCGCTCCCGCATCGCCGCGCGGCGAGCAGTCGAGCCCCTCCGGCCCGCTGGTGGCCAGCGCGACAAAGGGCGACGCTTCGATCAGCCGGGCATAGGCCGCGTTGATATGGTCGAGCTCCTTGACCGTCGAGGCCGCCGCCGGCGTGCCATAGATCGCCTCAAGCCGGTCGATGCTGTCTATTGTCGTCATTGTCAAGTCCCGGTTGTCCTGTCAGCGGGTCCATCGCGCCTGCCCCCGGTCGACCTATAAGCGATCCCGGCGGGCCGGGCGAGCGATGTCACTCGGCCGCCTGCGCGGCCTTCGCCTTGATCACCGGCTCCATTTTCTCCAGCTCCGCCATCTCGAGATGGCAAAGGATCTTGTGCCCGCTCTCGAACGTTCGCAGGGGCGGCGCATCCGTGTCGCAAACGCCCGCAATCATATAGGCGCAGCGCGTGGAGAACGGGCAGCCCTTCGGCGGATTGGCCGGCGACGGGATCTCGCCCTTGAGCACAATGTGGCGCTTTTCCACACGGGTATCGGCGATCGGCACGGCGGCCAGCAGCGCTTCCGTATAGGGATGATACGGCGGCGCGAAGATCTCCTCCGTCGTCCCCTGCTCCATGATCTGCCCGAGATACATCACCACGATCCGGTCGGCGAGATAGCGCACGACCGAAAGATCGTGGCTGATGAACAGCATGGTCGTGCGGTTTTCCCGCTGGATGTCCATCAGCAGCTCGGTGACGGCGGCCTGGACGGAGACATCGAGCGCCGAGACCGGCTCGTCGGCGATCACGACACTGGGGTTGCCGGCAAAGGCGCGGGCAATGCCCACGCGCTGCTTCTGCCCGCCGGAGAGCTGGCGCGGCTTGCGCTTGGCGAAATCGCGCGGCAGCTTCACCGTGTCGAGCAGCCGGTAGATAATCTCCTCGACCTCCTCGTCGGTTCTTGCGACGCCGAACTTGCGGATCACGCGACCGATCTGGCTGCCGATCGTATGCGACGGGTTGAGCGTGTCGAACGGGTTCTGGAACACCATCTGCAGCTTGGAGATCGTCTCGCTGTCGCGCTTGTCGACCGGAAGGTCGCCCAGTTCGACATTGCCCAGCATCACCTTGCCGTCGGTCGCATCCTCCAGCCCCATCAGCACCTTGGCGAAAGTCGACTTGCCGCAGCCGGACTCCCCGACAATGGCGACGGTCTCGGCCTCACGGGCGGTGAAGGTCAGCTTTTCGTTCGCCTTCACCGTCCGCGGCGGGCCGCTCATGAAGGCAAGGCCGCCATCGTCGATGGTATAGTGCTTGGTCATCTCCTCGACGGACAGCACGACGTCGCCGGCGGGAACCGGCTCTCTGGCCTCGCCCTTGGGCAGGTCCCGGTCCCAGTCGATGTCCTCGAACCGCTCGCACCGCACCTTGTGATCGTCGTCGCCGGGAACGGGTCGCATCTTCAACCGGCCGGCATCGCAGGTGCCGGTGCGAAAGAAGCTGCAGCGCGGCCCGAAATTGCAGCCCTTGGGGCGCTCGTGCGGCAGCGGAAGCTGGCCCGGTATGGCGACCAGCGGCTGCGCGTTCTTGTCGGCGCCCGGCAGCGGGATCGAGCCGAACAGCCCGCGCGTGTATGGGTGGCGCATCTCGTCGAAGACATCGTGGATGTCGCCGACCTCGACCGCTTCGCCGGAATACATCACCGTCAGCCGGTCGCAGGTCTCCAGGATCAGGCCGAGATTGTGCGAGATGTAGATCATCGAGGTGCCGAGTTCTTCGGAAATCTCGTTGATCAGATCGACGATACCGGCCTCGACCGTGACGTCGAGCGCGGTGGTCGGCTCGTCCAGCAACAGCAGGCGCGGGTTCGACAGCAGCGCCATGGCGATCACCACCCGTTGCTGCTGGCCGCCGGAGATCTGGTGCGGATAGGCCTTCAGGATGCGTTCCGGGTCGGGCAACCGCACCTTTGCGAGCATCTCGGCCGCACGTGCCATCGCCTCGTCCTGCGAAATGCCGTCGTGATAGATCGGCACTTCGGCGAGTTGCTCGCCGATCAGCATCGACGGATTGAGCGAGGCCATCGGCTCCTGATAGACCATCGCGATCTTGGAGCCGCGAATATGCCGCAGCTCTTCCGCGCTCATGGTGCGCATGTCGCGCCCCTCGAACAGGATCTCGCCGCCGACGATGGCGCCGTTCTTGCCCATGTATTGCATGATCGCCAGCGCGACGGTCGACTTGCCGCAGCCGGACTCGCCGACGATGCCATGGGCCTCGCCCGGCATCAGTTTGAGGTTGAAGTCGACCACGGCCGGGATCTCGCCGGCGCGGGTGTAATAGGAAATGCACAGGTTCCGGCACTCCAGAACCGGGGTCTGGTCGCTCATGACGGTCCCTTCCTCAGTCGCGCAGGCTCATTTCCCGAAGGCCGTCAGCCATCAGGTTGAAGCCCAGAATGAGGCTCGAGACCGCGAGCGCGGGCACGAGCAGCATGTAGGAGAATTTCCACAGCATCGCCGTCTTGGCGCTTTCGCGGATCATCAGTCCCCAGTCGGGATCGGGCGGCTGAAGTCCGAGCCCCAGGAACGTCAGCGTCGTGATGGCGACGGTGGTGTAGCCAAGGCGCAGGCAGGCATCGACGATGATCGGCCCGCGCACGTTGGGCAGGAGCTCGAAGATCATGATGTAGAGCGGATGCTCGCCGCGCGTCTGCGCCGCGAACACATAGTCGCGCGTCTTGATGTCGAGCGCGAGGCCGCGAACGATGCGCATGATCGCCGGCGCCGAGGCGAAGGTGACCGCGACCACGATGTTGAACCCCGACGGTCCGAGGTAGTTCAGGATCACGATGAAGAGCACCATCACGGGGAAGGACAGCAACACATTGGCGAAGAAGGAGATCACCTCGTCCCACCAGCCTGAGAGATAGCCCGAGATCAGGCCGAACAGCGCCCCCACGACATAGGCGACCATCGTGGCGCTGACGCCCCAGACAATCACCCGCTGGCACCCCCAAATGACGCGCGAGAGCATGTCGCGGCCCTTGAAGTCGGTGCCGAGCCAGAAGAACACGTCGCGTTTTTCGGAGAACGGCGTGACGAAGGGCGCGATCGGCTTGTTGGGGTCGAGCAACGGCAGATAGGGCGCGGAGACCGCTGCAAGCAGCCAGAAGAAGACGAGGCTCAAGCCGATCACCGCGACCCAGCTTTCGCGAAAGGCCCGAACGCCAAGCACATAGAGCAACACGGTTGCCGGCACGGCCGGAAGCAGCACCGTGTCGGCATAGCCGTCCATCCGGCCGCCGAACATCACATAGGCAGTCAGCGGCACCCACATCAGGAGCGCCAGCGCGATCAGCGGCTTCGGGCGCGAAAGGCGGTCGAGGACGGACGGGCCGGCATCGATTTCGGTCACAGCCATAACGGTTTGTCTCCCGGCCTCATGCGAAGCGAATGCGCGGATTGAGGAATGTGTAGCCGATGTCGGAAATGATCTGCGAGACGACGGCCACGGCAACGGCCACCAGCGTGCAGGCCTGCACGACCTCGACATCGGGGAAGAGCGCGGCTTCCAGCAACAGCTTGCCGAAGCCGTCGTATTCGAAGAACACCTCCACCACCACGACGCCGGAAAGCAGCCAGTTGAGCTGCAACACTATCAGCGTGAAGGGCGCGATCAGCGCGTTGCGCAGGGCGTGGCGCATCACCACACGGCGATAGGGAATGCCCTTCAGGATCGCGGTGCGGATGTATTGCGAGGTCATCACCTCCGCCATCGAGGCCCGCGTCATGCGCGCCACATAGCCGAAGTCGTAGATCACAAGCGTCAGCACCGGCAGGATCAGCTGCTGGAACTCGAAACCGCGGATCATCGCGGATTTCGCCGGCAGCCAGCCGAGCCCGAGCGACAGCACGACGGTCAGCAGGATCGCCGTCGCGATCTCCGGGATGCTGGTGGTGAACACCGATATGAAGGAAATCGTGCGATCCTGGACGGACCCCTCCTTCATGCCCGCAAGCACCCCCAGAACGAGCGACAGGGGGATCATCAGCGCGAACACGAAGAAGGCTAGAATGCCCGTGTTCGCGAGCCGGTCCAGCAACAGCGGCCCGACCTCGCGGTTCTTCTCGTAGGAAAATCCGAGATCGCCCTGGAGAATGCTGCCGATCCAGTTCGCATAGCGAATGTAGAAGGGCGCATCGAGCCCTCTCTCGGAGAGCCAGGCCTGATAGCTGTCCTCCGACAGGGCCGACACGGCAAAGCCGCCAAGCTCCTGGACCGCAAGCCGTTTCTTGAATTCAGGCGTGTCGAAGATCGCAAACAGAAGAAGGGATGCAACGGCCATGATCAGAACCATCTGAACAAGCCGGCGCAGGATCAGTTTCAGCATGATGCCCACCCAGGTCTGGCGCCCTCACCTTCCAGGGCACGATGCCCCGGCAGGCCGTGACGGGCGGCCGGCAAAAGGCCGGCTGCCCGCATGTCGGAGCGTTACGCCTTCCAGACCTTGTTGAACTGGTGGCACTGGGTCGGGTGCCCCGGATAGCCATGCACCGATTTCGCGGCGATCGTGTAGACCGGTCGGAAGATCGGCTGCACCATCACGGCATCGTCCTGGAGGATCTTCTCGACCTTCTCCATCAGCGCCGTGCGCTTCTCGACATCGAGGGTCGATTCCGCTTCATCCAGCGCGGCATCCCACTCGGGGTTGGCGTATTTGGTCTCGTTCCACGGCACGCCGGAGCGATAGCCGAGCGACAGGACCATGGTGCCGAGCGGACGGTGGGTCCAGGCGGTGGCGCCGAACGGCGTCTTGTCCCAGATTTCCCAGTATTTGGACGGCGGCATGACATTGACGTTGAGCGTGATGCCGGCATCCTTCAGCTGGTCGCGCATGGCCTCGGCAACCGTCTGGTGCCACGGACCGTCGGTGTTGCCGACGTCGATGGTGATCTCCAGACCGTCCGGATAACCGGCCTCCGCCAGCAGCGCCTTGGCCCCCTCCACGTCGCGCTCCAGCTTGGGCAGCGCGTAATATTCCGGGTGGATCGGCGCGACATGGTGGTTCTCGCCGACATCGCCGCCGTCCGGATACACCAGTTCCTTCACCCGCGCATTGTCGATGGCCTTGACGATGGCCTGGCGCACGCGCTTGTCGTCGAACGGCTTTTGCGTGACCTGGAACCGGCAACACAGGGTCTGTGCCGTGCGCGCCGGAATGATGTCGCCGTCGAGCGCCTTGGCCAGTTCCATCTGTTCGACGCCGAACTCGTAGATCGCGTCGACATCGCCGCTGGCGAAGGCGGTCAGCTGGTTGTCCTCGTCGAAATTGTAGTAGCGGATTTCATCGAGATAGACCTTGCCGCCCCAATACTCGATGCCTTCGACGCGCTTGAGAAGGCAGCGGTCGCCAACGACGTTTTCCACCAGCGTGAACGGCCCGGTGCCGATCGGATTGTCTGAAAACGGCGGCTTGAAGCTGCGATGCACCAGCGCGGTCGGATAATTGTACATGTCCTCGGGGAAGGACAGCACCGGCTTGGCGAGGTTGAAGCGGATGGTGGGATCGTCGATCACTTCGATGGCGCCCTCGCGCAGCACCTTCTTGCCGTCCTTTTCCTCCAGCATGGCGGAAATGGAGGAAAGACCCACATTGGACGACCCCAGATCGGGATCGGTCCAGCGCGTGAAGTTGAACAGCACGTCTTCCGTGGTGAAGTCGTCGCCATTGTGCCACTTCACGCCCTTGCGCAGGTAAAACGTCCAGGACTTGAGATCTTCTGATGCTTCCCAACGCTCGGCCAGCATCGGGCGGGTGACATTGTCCGGCCCGGTGAAGGACAGATGCTCGAGAATATGGCGCGTCTGGTTCGACATCTCGATCCACGAATAGGTCGCCGGGTCCTCCATCTTCTGGACCTGCATCGCGACATTCAGCGCACCGCCCATCTTGGCGTTCGGGTCGTCGGCGGGAAACGGCAGGTTGGCCGCATCCTGCGCGACCGCCGGGCTTGGCAGCCCGGCCATGGCGTAGGCCGCTCCGGCGCCGACGCCGAGAAGCGCTGCGAAGCGAACGAACTCGCGGCGGTTCAGCTTGCCAGCCTCCATGTCGCGGCGCGCTTCCGCCACTTTCGGATGAAGTGTTTTCGATGTGTCCTTGTTCGACATTGGCCCTGTCTTCCCTCGATTTTCGTCTTTGTGCCGGTAGCGCAAGACGGGTGCGCCCGCCGGGTTCGCCAGATCCGGCATTCGCCGGACGGCATTGCGCAAACCATGTCCAGTGCGTTCATTTCGAACGCCTGACAATATCCTCGCAAGTTAACAATGAAAGCGGATGGTCATGCAAAGCCAAATCCGGCTTTCTCCGCAACGCCTTATGACCAACCCAAAAACGCGACCCACCGCAACCGGACAATGAATGTCGCCACTTCAAGAGGAGAAGATTTCTACGAACGCGAAGTCTCAAAAATACTTAATTTTAGAATTCCTAGATTTCAAAAATCGAGAAAGAAAAAACGGGTAACTTTGCAAAATTTATCTTTCTCGGGATTTCCGCAGGAAATTCTTGCGCTTCTCCAGACGTTCCGACCGGGAGACCGCCTGAAACGCCCTGTCCGATAAGCGCCAGTGACAGCAAACCGCTTAGCCGGTGAAGGCGACATACCCTTGGTTTTCAATAAAGCCGACCGCCCGATGATTGCTCGAACAAGGAGCGGCGCTCGCAACCCGCCGGCGCAACCGACTTGGGCCTAAGCAGTATTGGCAATCCGCATCGACAGGGCTCCGGCGCCATCAAAGCCGCAGGCGAAACTCCCGTTCGATTGTTTCTGTTTCCAAAAACGGCCCGAACCGACCGGCCCGGGCTCGGCAACGGGACCCGAATCGACGTGACGCGCGGCGGTTTCTGGATCGAGGATCGAGAGCAACGGAACACCACAGCGCGCACCGGCAACAGCTCCAGCGCAGAACTTTAGAAATACTCTGCATATTATTGTTATAATTGTATTTTCTTATGAAAATTCAGGCCGAGCACCACACAGCAAACCAGACTGACGGAGTCCGCCGTGAAAGTCACACATAAGAAAAATTAAATATGTAACTGTTATTGCTGCACTATCATGAAATTTCCCGAAAACACTCAATGACATGCTGCGCGAAGGCGTCGGTCGCTTTTCCAGCCCGGCTGCCCTCCTTGAGGATCAACTGGTAGTCGCCGATCTCCGGCAGGCCGTGACGGGCGTCCAGGCGCTGTAGCGGCGGCACGATGACGCTGGCGGGGAACGGCGCAACGGCGAGGTCCGCCAGCAACGCCGCTTCCTGACCGGCATTGTGAAAGCTCTGATAGGCGATCCGGTAGGGGTGCTCGGCCTTGTCGAGGGCGATCCGCGCAGCCTTGCGCCAGGGACAGCCGGACACCGACAGGGCCAGTGGCAAAGGATCGCGGCTGTAGGCCACCCCGCCCTCAAGCCCCGCCCAGGCGAGCGGCTCGGTGTAGACGATCTCGCCACCGCGGGCGAGATCGCTGTCGTTGCGCACGGTGTAGAGGATCAGGTCGAGCTGCCGCTCCTTGAGCTTGTGCAGAAGGTTCGGGCTGCCATCGAGATGGACGTCGACATTCACGCCGGGATGAGAGCGGGCAAACCGCTTGAGAATGTTCGGCAGGAAGCGCGTGCCGAAATCAGACGGCGCGCCGAAGCGCACCTCGCCCTCGATCGCGGGCGAGCGGAACAGCGACACCGCCTCGGCATTGAGCATCAGGATCCGCCGGGCGTAGCCGACCAGGGCCTCGCCCTCCGCCGTCAGGCGAACCGCCCGCCCCTCGCGCGCGAACAGCGACACGCCCAGAAGGGTTTCCAGTTTCTTGATCTGCATCGAAACCGCCGATGGCGTGCGGCCGATGGCCTCCGAAGTCCTTGAAAAACTGCCGGTTTCCGAGATCACCAGAAAGGTCCGGTAGAGATCGGTCTCGATCAGGGGCGTGCCTTTACCCGGAACTTCTTCCATCTCGCGCCCTCCCGCTGTCACGTCAATCAGATTGATCTAACACATAAGATCTTTTGGTTTGATTGATAGGTCGAATACGCACATATCCAGCCTATCGCAACTTGCCGAGGGCAGGTGCGTGGCCCGAAAAAACGAGCACTCAGGAGAGCGCAATGTCCTATCTGACCAAAGTCCTCGGCAATGCCTTCGGCGTTGCCTCCCGCGTCCACCCCCTTCATGTCGCGGATTCCGATCCGCGCACGCTGTCCGATCTCGGCTTTGCCGGCGACGACGCCAGCCGCGCCCGTTTCGGCGCATTCCGCGTCGGTGAGCCCGGCGCCTCGCAGGCCGCCCGTCTCGGCGTGAACGGCCGCTAGCAAGCCCTCCTCAAGGGCCGAACTAAATCTCGAACCGCCGGGCTGTGCGCCGCCCGGCGGTTTTTGTTTGCCTGCTCTTTGTTCGCCTGAACCGGCGCACTGCGGCTCACTCCGGCAGGGCGGCAAGGGCCGGATAGGCAGCGCGAAACCGCTCCCGCGCATGCGTGTAAGCCTCCGCGCGTCGGCTCTGCGGAAAAATCCGCGTGCCAATGTCAGGTGCGGGAAAGAGATGCGGTGCATAGCCGCCGGCGACCGCTGCCCGGCCAAGCCGTGCCGCTCCGACGGCTGCACCGAAATCCCCATGCACCGGTCGGGCGATCTCGCACGCCAGAACATCCGCAAGGATCGAAAGCCACAGATCGGAGCGTGCCCCGCCGCCAACCGCCGTCAGGCGGTCCACCCGCGTTCCCGCATCAGCGAGCGCGTCGCGGCAATCGCACAGGGCAAAGGCGACCCCTTCAAGCACCGCAAGCGCCAGATCGCCCCGGCCGACGCCGCGTTCCAGCCCGATGAAGGCGCCGCGTGCGGCGGGATCATTGTGCGGGGTGCGTTCGCCGGACAGATACGGCAGGAACAGAACCGGAGACGGCCCCGGTCTTGTGTCCCGCAGCGCCCCGGCCTCGCCGACAAGCGTAGCCGCAGGGGCGCCGGTGATCGTGCCCAGCCATTCGAGACTGTCGGTTGCCGCCAGCATGACACCCATCTGGTGCCAGGTCTGCGGGCATGCATGGCAAAAGGCGTGAACGGCACCGTCGACAAAGGGCCGAAAGCCGTCGGTCGCTGCAAACAACACCCCCGAGGTGCCAAGCGAAAGGAAGGCCTCGCCCTCACGCATGACGCCGAGGGCGCAGGCGCTGGCGGCATTGTCGCCGGCGCCGCCGGCCACAACCGGCGGAGCGGCGAAGCCCCACCGCTTGCAGAGATCGCCAAGCACCGTCCCCGACGGATCGCTTCCCTCGACCAGCGCCGGCATTTGGGACAGCGTCAACCCGCCGGCGGCAAGCAGCTCGTCCGACCAGGTGCGCTTGCCGACATCGAGCCACAGCGTACCCGACGCATCCGACATGTCGGAGACGGCATCGCCGGTCAGCAGGAGGCGGACATAGTCCTTGGGCAGCAGCACCCGGGCGACTTGCGAAAAAATCTCCGGCTCGTGCCGGCGCACCCATTCCAGTTTGGGCGCGGTGAAGCCCGGCATGACGAGATTTCCGGCAATGCCACGAAAGTCTGCGCGCGCATCGAGCGCCGCGCATTCGCGCCCCGAGCGGGCGTCGTTCCAAAGGATCGCGGGCCGCAGGACCTTGTCCCGCGCATCAAGAAGAGTTGCCCCGTGCATCTGGCCGGAAAGCCCGATCCCGGTGACCCGGGTCATCTCCGCCGGTGCGGCGGCCGACAGCCGGTCGAGCGTGCGGCAAACGGCGTCCCACCACGCGCGCGGGTCCTGTTCCGACCATCCCGGCTTCGGGCGCGATAGGCTCAGCGCTTCGCTCTCATGGGCGACGACGGCGCCACGGTCGTCCGTGAGCACGGTCTTGACGGCGGAGGTGCCGATGTCGATCCCGATGTACATGCCGTCCCCCTCCCCGGTGATGGCCTTCGCGTAGCGGTCGCCTCAATCGATGGGGCCGGATCTCAGCTTCTTCATGGCGCCGCGTTGCTTCTTTGCCTTCAGCCGGCGCTCCTTCGACCCCTTCGTGGGCCGTGTCGCCTTGCGCGGCTTGGGCCGTTCGAACGCCTTGCGCACCAGCTCCGCCAGCCGCTCCATCGCGTCCTCGCGGTTGCGCTCCTGGCTTCGGAACCGGTCGGACTGGATGAGAATATCGCCGGAAAGCGTCAGCCGGCTGCCGGCCAGCCGCGCGAGCCGGCGCTTCACGTCCTCAGGCAGGTTGGTGTTGTCGCCAAGGTGAAAGCGCAACTGCACCGCGCTCGCGACCTTGTTGACGTTCTGTCCGCCCGGCCCCGATGCCCGGATGAAACTCTCCGAGAGCTCCCTGGCCGGAATGATGTATCCGCGCCCGACGTCGAGCCCGTCCTGTCGTCCTTCGCTCATTTTTCCTGTTTCGCATGAGCGCGCCCGGGGCGCCAGATCGCCGCGTGAAGATTTTCACCCGTCCCGGCAACCGCTTTGCACGCGGGTGCGTGAGTGCTACGTCGGGAGCACGCCCGCAACGAGCCGAAGGTATCCCTGTGACCCCTGCCCGCGACATCACGCGCCTGATCGAGATCATGGCCGCCCTGCGCACGCCGGAAACCGGCTGTCCCTGGGACCTTGAACAGACCTTCGCGACGATCGCGCCCTACACGATCGAGGAGGCCTATGAGGTGGCGGACGCGATCCACCGGGGGGATCCGGTCGATCTGCGCGAGGAGCTGGGCGACCTCCTGCTCCAGGTCGTCTATCACACGCAAATGGCAAGCGAGGACGGCCAGTTCGACTTCGGCGACGTGGTGGAGGAGATCACGGCCAAGATGATCCGCCGCCATCCGCATGTCTTCGGCGACGAGATCGCCCGCACCGCCGGAATGGCAAAGGGCGCCTGGGAACGGATCAAGGATCAGGAAAAGGCCGCGCGCGCGCTGGCACGGGAACGGCTCGGACTTGCCACGCGGAAATCCGGCTATCTCGACAGCGTCCCGCCTGTGTTTCCGGCCCTGACGGAAGCGGAGAAACTGCAGAAGCGCGCCGCACGCGTCGGCTTCGACTGGGGCGCAGCCGGCCCTGTCCTCGACAAGATCCGCGAGGAAATCGACGAGCTGGCCGAAGAAGTCGCATCAGCGGAAAGCGACAGTCGGACGGATCGGATCGAGGATGAACTCGGCGACCTGATCTTTGCCGTTGCCAATCTCGCGCGTCATCTCGATATCGACCCCGAGGAGGCCCTGAAGCGCACCAACCGCAAGTTCCGCAGCCGGTTCGCCGCCATCGAGCGCGAAGCCGAACGTCAGCAGCGCACGCTGGACGATCTGACCCTCGAGGAGATGGAGGCTGCCTGGCAGGCGGCCAAGCACCCCAGGGCGGAGTGACCCGGGCCGACGCTTCCGCGCCTGCCGCCGATCAGGTCGCGGCCGGTTCGGCGACCGGATCGAGCCGCCCCCGAAACCGCTGCATCACCTCGCCCTTGCGCCGTTCCGCAACGCGAATGCGGAAGTGGCACAGCATCTCCTCATCCTCGCGCGACAACACGTCGGTGTTGCGATGCAGCCAGGCGATCGCCTCGCCGTCGTCGGCGGGAAGAGACACATCGAAGACCACGCTGCCGGCGGAAAGCTCCAGTTCGATCCGCGCCAGCAGGTCGTCCATGCCCGCGCCCGTGACCGCCGAAACCGCGACCGCGTCCTTGGCGGCGCCATTCGCGGCAAGCAGGCCATCGCGCCGCTCGGGCGCCAGCAGGTCGATCTTGTTCCAGACCTCGACGATGGTGACATCCCGGTCGTCGCCCAGCCCGAGCAATTCCAGCGTCGTGGTGACATCCGCGGCCTGAGCCTGCGTATCCTCATGCGCGATGTCGCGCACATGCAGCACCAGGTCGGCTTCGGTGACCTCTTCGAGCGTCGCGCGGAAGGCCGCGATCAGATGCGTCGGCAGGTCGGAAATGAAGCCCACCGTATCGGACAGGATGATTTCCCGGCCGTGCGGCAGCGCTACCCGGCGCAGCGTCGGGTCGAGGGTCGCAAACAAGAGGTCCTTGGCAAAGACGTCTGAGCGGGTCAGCCGGTTGAACAGCGTCGACTTGCCGGCGTTGGTATAGCCGACGAGCGCGACTACGGGCTGCGGCACCTTCTTGCGCTTGCGGCGATGCAGGTCGCGGGTTCGGCTCACCTGGGCGAGTTCGCGCTCCAGGCGGGTAATCCGCTCCTGAATCAGCCGCCTGTCCGCCTCGATCTGGGTCTCGCCCGGGCCTCCGATGAAGCCGAGGCCGCCGCGCTGGCGCTCAAGGTGCGTCCAGGAGCGCACCAGGCGGCTCTTCTGCCACTTCAGATGCGCGAGTTCGACCTGTAGCGTGCCTTCGGCCGTGCTCGCCCGCGCGCCGAAGATCTCCAGGATCAGGCCGGTGCGGTCGAGCACCTTGCACTTGAGCGCCTTTTCCAGGTTTCTCTGCTGGATGGGGGTCAGCGGATGGTCGACGATCAGCAGTTCGACCTCTTCGGCCTGCACGATCGCCGCCAGTTCCTCGACCTTGCCGCTGCCGAAAAGCATGCCCGGCTTGGGCGTCGCAATGTTCACGATGCCCGACGACACGATCTCGAGTTCGATCGCCGCGGCCAGACCGATGGCTTCCTCGAGCCGCGCCTCCGGCGAGCGGCGTTTCGTCTCGCTGCCCGCGTCGCCACGATGGGTCAGCACCGGGACGATCACCGCCGCACGGGCGCCGGACGCTCCGCGCGGACCGTCGAAGGCATGATCCGAAGGGGACTCCGCCCGGTTGTCAGTCTTTGGCCGTTCCTGGGTTTTCAATCAGCTCGCCGCCTTTTCGTCCGCCTCATCGCCCGGGTCGAAAAGTTGCACCGGAGCATTGGGCATCACTGTCGAGATCGCGTGCTTGTAGACAAGCTGGGAATGTCCGTCCCGGCGCAACAAGACGCAAAAATTGTCAAACCAAGTCACAACACCCTGCAACTTGACGCCATTGATCAGAAAAATCGTCAGCGGAGTTTTCTGTTTCCGGACATGGTTAAGAAAAGTGTCTTGAAGATTCTGTGCGCGGTCAGCCATGTTTTATTATTTCCTGCATTCGCCTGGTCGTTCTATTGCGCTTCGAAGGAGATCCCGCGAGACGGTCGCCTGCCCCGACGCCTTTTTCTGTCTCGCCTGCGATCGAACCCTGGAACCATCAATAAGGGTTCCTGCGCTTGGCCGAAAGTCTATCCTATCCGAAACCGATTTTCTGCCCGTTTTTGAGTGCGCTGCAGCCCAAAAACAAACCGGCCGATCCCGGTCGGCCCCACCCCGGACGAAGCGCCAAAGGCCTTTTGAAAAGTGCCGGCACTCATGGCCGGCACCCCATTCGTATCAGACCGGCTCGAGTTCGCTCACTTCGTGGAACTGCTGACGAAGCTCGCGGGACAGTTCGCCGGGATGGCCGTTGCCGATGGCGGCGTCGTCAATTCGCACCACAGGCATCACGAGCGTCGAAGCCGCGGTGATGAAGGCTTCCTTCGCCTGCTTTGCCTCGTCCACGGTAAAGGGCCTTTCATCAAAGGACAAACCGTTTCGCGCAATCATATCAAGAACAACCTGCCGGGTGATGCCCTTCAGGATGCCGTGTTCCGCCGGTCGCGTCACGAGCGTGTTGTCCTTGGTTACGATCCATGCGTTGGTCGATCCGCCTTCGGTGACATAGCCGTCGGCATCGACGAACCACGCCTCCTTGGCGCCGGCTTCCTTTGCCTTTTGCTTGGCGAGAACATTCGGCAGCAGGCCGACGGTCTTGATATCGACACGGTCCCAGCGGTTTTCCGGCACGGTGATCACGCCAACGCCCGTTTCCGCAGCCTTGTCGCCCGTTTCCGGGGCCACATTGCGGGCCGTGACGACAAGGGCCGGCGGCGTGTCGGGCGACGGGAAGTAGTGGTCGCGGCGGGCCACGCCCCGCGTCACCTGCAAATAGACGAAGCCGCTGCGCACCCGGTTGCGGCGCAGCACCTCGCGCATGACCTGCGAGAGAGCGGCGCGCGTCATCGGCATGCGGATCGACAGCTCCCGCAAGGACCGCTCGAGCCGGTCGCAATGACGTCGTTCGTCGACGATCTTGCCGTGCCAGACCTCGCAGACCTCATAGACGCCGTCCGCGAACTGATACCCGCGGTCCTCGATATGCACCGCTGCTTCGGCATGGCGGACATAGCGTCCGTTGACATAGGCAATTCGTGACATCGTTCATCCGGTCCTTTTATCCGGGTCCTCACGGCCGGCCCGCAGTGCTGCGGGCGCGCGGCCATCCTTCTATATCGATCCGTATCAGAAAAATTCCAGACTGACCCGGAACATCTGCTCCACCTGGCGCACCCTTTCGGCGATCGCGAAAAGCACCACCCGGTCGTGCGCGCGGATGATCGTGCTGCCGTCCGGCGTGATCACCGTGCCATCGCGGAAGATGGCGCCGACGCGGATGCCGTCGGGGAGATCCGTGTCGCGCAGCGGCTTGCCGACGAGCGGCGAGGTTTCCAGCGCCTCGGCCTCGATCACCTCCGCCGCGCCGTTTTGCAGCGCATGCACGCCGCGAATCCGACCGCGACGCACATGCTGCAGGATCTTCGAAATCGTCACCTGGCGCGGATTGACGAAGGCATCGATCCCCAGCGCATGGGCGAAGGTCGGATAGCTCGGATTGTTGAGCAGCGACAGGTTGCGCTTGCAGCCGAGCTTCTTCGCCATGACGCAGGAGAGAATGTTGACCTCGTCCTCATTGGTCAGCGCGATCAGCGTGTCGGCATCCTGGATGTCGGCTTCCAGAAGCAGGTTCTGGTCGAGCGCGCTGCCGTGCAGGATGACCGTGCGTTTCAGGGTGTCGGCGATGCTGAGCGCCCGCTCCCTGGAATGCTCGATGATCTTGACCTTGGCCGTCGACTGGCGCTGTTCCAGCGTGTGCGCGACGTAATTGCCGATGTTGCCGCCACCGGCAATCACCACGCGCGTCGCCTCCGGCTCCTCGTGCCCGAAGATCGCCAGCGTCCGGCGAACGCGGTCGCGACGGGCGATCACATAGACGAGATCGTCGACCAGAAGCGTATCGGAGCTTTTGGGAACGAACAGGTGATTTCCGCGGAAAACGCCGGTGACGACGGAGCCGAGATCGGGAAACAGCTCGGTCAGCTGGCGCAGCGGCGTGTTCACCACCGGACAGTCCTCCCGGCAGACGACGCCGACAACCACGACCTGGTCGTCGGCAAAACGCACCGTCTCGACCGCACCGGGAAGCGCGAGACGCCGCAGCACCATCTCGCCGACCTCGATCTCCGGCGAGATGATCACGTCGATCGGCATGTTGTCGCGCGAGAACAGGTCGCTCCACTGCGGCTTGAGATAGCTTTGCGCGCGCACGCGGGCGACCTTGGTCGGCACCCGGAACAGCGAATGCGCCACCTGGCAGGCCACCATGTTGACCTCGTCATAGAGGGTGACGGCAATCAGCATGTCGGCCTGTTCGGCACCCGCCTGCGCCAGCACGTCGGGATGCGCGCCATGGCCGACGAAGCCGCGCACGTCGAGCGTGTCGCGGATCGCATTGATCAGACGCGGCGACGAATCGATGACGGAAACGTCGTTCTGTTCGGCCGCGAGCTTCTCGGCGATGCCGTAGCCGACCTGGCCGGCGCCGCAAATCACCACTCTCATGGATCGGGTTCCTTCATCGCATACCGGGACGGACGGGACCGTGTGGTCGGGTCGTGCCTACGACAGTCCTAGCGACTTGAGCTTGCGATGCAAAGCGGAGCGTTCCATCCCCACGAATTCCGCCGTGCGTGACACATTACCGCCGAAGCGCTTGATCTGCGCCTGCAGATAGTCGCGCTCGAACAATTCCCGCGCGTCGCGCAAGGGCAGCGCCATCAAATGCTCGCCACCGCCATTGGTCGGCAGGTTGGGGGCATCCGCACCGATCTCGCCCGGCAGAAGGTCCGCGGTGATCACCGCGTCCGGATCGGCGCGCGTCAGGATCATTAGCCGTTCGACGTTGTTGCGCAGCTGGCGCACGTTGCCGGGCCAGTCGTGTGCCTGAAGCACGGCCATCGCGTCCTCGCCGATGCGGCGGATCGGAAGGCCGGAGCTGGCCGAGATCTGTTCCATGAAGAACTGCACGAGTTCGGGGATGTCCTCGCGTCGGTCGGCAAGGGCAGGAACATGCAGCGGCACGACGCCCAGCCGGTGGAAGAGATCCTCGCGCAGCCGGCCCTCGGCGATCTCCTGCTCCAGGTTGCGCGCGCTGGATGACAGGATGCGGATGTCGACGCTGACCTTGCCGGCCCCGCCGACACGGGTGAAGGTCTGGTCGACGAGCACGCGCAGGATCTTACCCTGCGTGCCATGGGGCATGTCCGCCACTTCGTCGATGTAGAGCGTGCCGCCATGCGCCTCTTCCATGGCGCCGATCTTGCGGATCCGGCCGTCCTCGCCCTCGATGCCGAACAGTTCCTCTTCCATCCGTTCCGGGGTGATCGTCGCGGCATTGATCACCACGAACGGGCTTTTCTCGCGCTGGGAGGCGGCGTGGATCGTGCGCGCCGTCAGCTCCTTGCCCGACCCCGACGGTCCGGTGATCAGGACGCGGCTGTTGGTGGGGGCAACGCGGTCGATGGTCGAGCGCAGCTGGCTCATCGCGCTGCTCTTGCCAAGCAGGTCCAGCGCATCGGAACTGCGCTGCTTGAGCTGGCGGATTTCCCGGCGCAGCGACGAGGCCTCGAGCGCCCGTTCCGCGATCAGCACCAGCCGGTCGGCCTTGAACGGCTTCTCGACATAGTCGTAGGCGCCGCGCTTGATCGCGGATACGGCCGTTTCGATGTTGCCATGGCCGGAGATGATGACAACGGGAAGGTCGGGGTCCTGTTCCTTGATGACGTCGAGCAGGTCGAGCCCGTCGAGCTTGCTGCCCTGCAGCCAGATATCGAGCACCACCAGCGACGGCCGCCGCTCCTGGATCGCGGCAAGCGCGGTGTCGCTGTCGGAGGCGGTGCGGGTGTTGTAGCCCTCGTCATCGAGAATGCCGGCGATCAGATCGCGAATATCGGCTTCATCGTCGACTACCAGAATATCATACGCCATCTGTCGCAACCGTTTCCGAGGTGGGAGGGAGCTGATCCGCGTCGACCGGGAGGGTCGGGACGGGTTCAACCGCGAGCGTCAGCCGCACCGTGGCGCCGCGCCCGCCGGACGACTCCGCTGTGTCTCGGGGCGCATCGAGCAGCTCGATGCCGCCACCGTGTTCTTCCAGGATCTTCTTGACGATCGCCAGGCCGAGGCCGGTCCCCTTTTCACGCGTCGTCATATAGGGCTCGAGCAGCCGCTGCCGGTTTTCGACCGGAAGGCCGATGCCGTTGTCGGTGACATCGATCACCACCTTGCCGTCACCTTGCGCAAGATGAATGTCGATCCGCCCGTCCGCGACCTGCTCCGCGGGAAGCGCGAGAACGGATTCCGTTGCGTTCTTGATCACATTCGTCAGCGCCTGGCCGACCAGCCGCTGGTCGAAGCGCATTTTCACCGCGCTCTCCGGCAGATCCGTGCGGATCGAAATATCGGGATTGGCCACCCCTTGCAGGAAGGCCGCCTCGCGCACGGTGGTGCGCAGGTCGGAGACCTCCATCGTCGGCTTCGGCATGCGCGCGAAGGAGGAGAACTCGTCGACCATGCGGCCGATGTCGCCGACCTGGCGGATGATCGTATCGACGCACTGGTCGAAGATCCCGCGATCCTCGACGATCACCTTGCCGTAGCGGCGGCGAATGCGTTCCGCCGACAGCTGGATCGGCGTGAGCGGGTTCTTGATCTCATGAGCGATGCGGCGCGCCACATCCGCCCAGGCCGAGGTGCGCTGTGCCGTCACCAGATCGGTGATGTCGTCCAGCGTGACGACGAACCCGTGTTCGCTTCGGGTGGACTGCTCGCTGGTCACCCGCACGTTGACGGTGCGCTCCCTGCCGTGGCGATGCAGGGACACCTGCGTTTCGCTCATGCGGTCGTCCGCGCGTGCCAGCACATCCTCGATGATCCCGGCCAGCTCCGGCACCGCCTGCGCGAGCGGCTCGTCGAGCAGTGCGCTTTCGCTGACCCCGACGAGCGACAGCGCCGAGCGGTTCACCAGGGTGATGCGCCCGCTGTCGTCGACACCGATGACGCCGGCGGTTACGCCCGACAGCACGGCCTCGGTGAACCGGCGGCGGCGGTCGATCTGATCGTTCGCCGCCAGCAGCGCATCGCGCTGCCCGCGCAACTGCGCGGTCATGTTGTTGAAGGTCGCGCCCAGATTGGCTAGATCGCCAGCCGACTTGTCGGTTTCCACCTGGACGTAGAGATTGCCCTTGGAGACCTGGTCCGCCGCCCCGATCAGCCGCCGGATCGGCGCCACCAGCATGTTGGCGAAACCGAAGCCGATCCAGATCGACGACAGGAGCAGAACAAGCGTGACCCCGGTATAGACCAGCGCGAAGGCGACCTGCACGCCGAAGCGGCTTTGCTCCATGCGCGTGTACTGGTTCGCCCCCTCCTCCGCCAGCCGCATGTAGTCGACCACGCGCTTGTCCATCGCGCGGGTGACATAGAGATACATGTCGTCATAGGCGGAAAGCTTCATCACGCCGCCGACCAGATTGGAGACGCCCGGCGCGATGATCACCGGCTCTCCGCCGCTCGCCTGCTCGAAGGCCTGGTTCGGCGGCAGAAGCACGTCCATCTCCGGATTGACGATGATCCGCGTGATCACCGTCCCGTCGGATTTCATCAGGAACGCGCCAAGCAGCGCCCGCAGCGACGTCTGGGTCTGGAAAAAGGAATCGAAGCGCGTCGGCTCGAACTCGTAAACCGCCTTGGCCCGGTCGATGTCATTGGCCATGGCGATCAGGTCGCCGCGCAGGACCCGCGCATGTTCCTGCAGATAGGCCTGCGCCACGGTCAGCGCATTGTCGATGATCAGCCGGGTACGATCCTCGAACCAGCGGTCGAGACCGCGATCGAGCGTGATCGTCGCGAGAATCGCCACAAGGATCGCCGGCACCGCGGCGACGAAGCTGAACAGCGTGACGATCCGGCCGTGCAGCCGGGCCGCCGCGCGGCCCCGCCGCCGCGCCTGCCAGAGCGAGAGCAGTTCCAGCCCGATCAGCAACAGCAGCGCGGCGACCAGAACGCCGTTGATCACCATCGCCACCTGGGCGACGGGCCCGTCGGGGGGAATGGGGGTTACCCCCATCAGCAGGAAGAAGGTGAAGGTGATCGAGATCAGCGACACGACCACAAGCACGAAACCGAGCCGACGTACGCGCAGCCCCGTGCGGCCATGATCTGCCTGATAGGCTGTGGCGCTCGTTTGTTCGGCGGTCAAGGTCGGGCAACCATCGTCTGGAATCGGTCCATGCGGGACCGGCGCAAAGATGCGGCACCCTTACCACACATTGTTGCCAAATTACGACAGGCAGAATGCTTTGTGAATGTCGCGCGACAGGTTTCGCCCGCCTATCTGTTCGCGCGGATCACCTGCACGTCGAGGTCGCGGATCTTCTTGCGCAGCGTGTTGCGGTTGACCCCGAGGAGTTCCGCCGCCTTGATCTGGTTGCCGCGCGTGGCGGCAAGGGCGGCGCCGATCAGCGGGTATTCCACCTCCCGCAGGATGCGGTGATAGAGACCCGGGGGCGGCAGGGCGTCGCCGAAGGCCTGGAAATAGGTGTTGAGATAACGCTCGACCGATCCTGACAGATCGACGGTGCCGTTTTCCTCCTCCTCGGGCATGGAGGCCGGCTGGCTGAGCTCCTGATCGATCAGCGAAGCCGAAATCACATCCTGCGGATAGAGTGCCGACAGCCGGCGCACGAGGTTTTCCAGCTCGCGCACGTTTCCGGGCCAGCGGTAGTGGCGCATCCGGTCGATCGCCGCGTTTTCGATCTGCTTTGCCGGCAGCCCCTCGCGCTCGGCGAGCGCGAAGAAATGGCGCACGAGATCGGGAATGTCCTCGATGCGTTCACGCAGCGGCGGAAGCCGGATCGGCACCACATTGAGCCGGTAATAGAGGTCTTCGCGAAACAGCCCCTGATTGATCAGCTGGCGCAGGTCCTTGTTGGTCGCAGCGACAATGCGCACATCGGTGCGGATCGGCACCCGTCCACCGACGGTGGTGTACTCGCCCTGCTGGAGCACGCGCAGAAGACGGGTCTGCGCCTCCATCGGCATGTCGCCGATCTCGTCGAGAAACAGCGTGCCGCCGTCGGCCTGCTCGAAGCGGCCGGCCGAGCGCTGCTGCGCGCCGGTAAAGGCGCCCTTCTCGTGCCCGAAGAGCTCCGCCTCGATCAGGTCGCGCGGAATGGCCGCCATGTTGATCGCGACAAAGGGGCCGTTGCGGCGCTTGCCGTAGTCGTGCAGCGCGCGCGCCACCAGTTCCTTGCCGGTTCCCGACTCGCCATTGATCATCACCGACAGGTCGGTCTGCATCAGCCGCGCCAGCACGCGGTAGATTTCCTGCATCGCCGGCGAACGGCCGATCAGCGGAATGCTCTCGCCGCCGTCCTCCGGCGCATCGACCTGGGCGCGCTTGGGTTCCGACAGCGCGCGGCTGACAATATTGGTCAGTTCCTTCAGGTCGAAGGGTTTGGGCAGATATTCGTAGGCGCCCTTCTCCGACGCGCGGATCGCGGTCATGAAGGTGTTCTGCGCGCTCATCACGATCACCGGCAGGTCCGGACGCATCTTCTTGATGCGCGGCAGCACGTCGAAGGCGTTTTCATCCGGCATCATCACGTCTGTGACCACAAGATCGCCGTCGCCGGAACTGATCCAGCGCCACAGCGTCGTTGCATTTGAGGTCAGGCGAACGGTGTATCCCGCTCGCGACAGCGCCTGATTGAGCACCGTGCGGATCGCGGCATCGTCGTCGGCGACTAGAATGGTACCGGTCGGCATGTGTTGAGGTTCCCCGGTGTCGGATCTCTTGGGTGTCAGGTCTCGTCTTGTGTCGCATAGGCCGGCATCAGGATGCGGAACACGGTCCGCCCCGGCTGGCTGTCGCATTCGATCACGCCGCCATGATCGCCGATGATCTTGGCAACGAGCGCAAGGCCGAGCCCCGAGCCATTTGCCTTGGTGGTCACGAAGGGGTCGAACAGATGCGGCAACAGGTCCTCCGGCACGCCCGGTCCGCTGTCGCGCACGCAGAATTCGAGCGGCAGGCTGACCCTTTCGCGCGATCCAGGCACGGACAGGCGAATGCCCGGGCGATAGGCCGTCGTCAGCGTGATCTCGCCGCCCTGCCCGCCGGAGACCGCCTCGGAAGCGTTCTTCAAGAGGTTGAGGAACACCTGCACCAGCTGGTCGCGGTTGGCATAGACCAGCGGCAGCGACGGATCGTAGTCGACATTGATCGGCACGTTGCGGGCAAACCCGGAGGACGCCAGCCGCTGCACATGGTCGAGCACGACGTGGATGTTCACCGGCTCGCGCTCGATCGGGCGCTCGTCGGAAAACACTTCCATCCGGTCGACCAGCTTCACGATGCGGTCGGCCTCGTCCATGATCAGCCGGGTCAGCGCCCTGTCCTCGTCGGAGGCTGCGCCTTCCAGCAGCTGCGCGGCGCCGCGAATGCCCGACAGCGGGTTCTTGATCTCATGCGCCAGCATGGTGGCAAGGCCGGACACCGTGCGCGCCGCGCCGCGCGAGGTCAGCTGGCGGTCGATCTTTTCCGCCATCCCGCGTTCCTGCAGCATCAGGACGACGGAGCCGGGCGAATCCGCCACGGGTGCCGCGATGATGTCGACGATCTTTTCCGAACCGATCCGCGGCGAGCCGATGTCGACCTTGTATTCGTTGACCGGCGCACCGCGGTCGCGCACCTGCGAGATCAGCAGCAGCAAGGGGCTGCCGAAGGGCACGAAATGCGACATCGGATGGCGGCGCAGCACAGGCGCGCTGGCGCGGAAGAAGCTCTCCGCCGCCATATTCGCCTCGACCACCCGCCCCTGCGGATCGATCAGCAGCAGCGGATGCGGCAGCGCATCGAGAATGGGGGACGAGGAGGTCTGGGCGACCTGCTCGGAGTGCATCGACGCATCGCTCATGCCGCGGCCTCCTGCCCGCCCTGAAGGATCCAGTCGCGCAGGGTCGACAGCACGAAAGCCGCGTCTTGCGACGTCAGCACCGCCTTGCGAAGCGAAGCCGGCATCGCCGGCGTCACGCCGTCGAGGTACCAGGCGACATGCTTGCGCGCCAGTTTCAGCCCCTTGTCGCGGCCGTAATGCTCGAGCATCGCTTCGATATGCTCGCACACGAGATCGGCAAGCCCGGCTCCCTCCGGCGTCGCGACAGCAGGCCCGCCGGAAAGCTCCGCACCGATCTGCCCCGCAAGCCAGGGACGCCCGTAGGAGGCGCGGCCGATCATCACCGCATCCGCGCCGGAGCGGCGCATCATCTCGCGGGCATCCTCGGCCGTGCAGCAGTCGCCATTGGCAACCAGCGGCACGGAAATGCGCTCGCGCACGGCACGGATCGCATCCCAGTCGGCGGTGCCCTTGTAGAACTGGCAGCGGGTGCGCCCGTGCACCGTGATCATGCTCACCCCCGCCGCTTCCGCGCGCGCGGCAAGCTCCGGCGCATTGAGGCTGTCATGGTCCCAGCCAAGGCGCATCTTCAACGTCACGGGAACCTTCACCGCCGCCACCGTCGCCTCGATCAGGCGCAGTGCATGGTCGAGATCGCGCATCAGCGCCGAGCCGGAATAGCCCGACGTCACCTTCTTGGCCGGACATCCCATGTTGATGTCGACGATATCGGCGCCGGCATCCTCGGCTAGCCGCGCGCCCGTCTCCATCCAATGGGCTTCCCGTCCGGCAAGCTGCACCACGTGAAGCGCGCCCGGCACGCCTTCGCTGCGCATCCGGGTTTCCGGATCGCCGCTGGCGAGCTGCTCGCAGGCCACCATCTCCGAGACGACGAGACCGGCGCCGAAGCGATGGGCAAGCTTGCGGAACGGCATGTCGGTCACCCCGGACATGGGCGCGAGGAAAGCGCGGTTCGCAACGGCGATGCCGCCGATCCTGATCTCCCCTGCCTGTGCTGCCACGTCGTTTTTGCTCATATGATGTGCACTTTCCAATTTGCCTATAGAATAGACATCCGCCCTGCTCTCGCAAGCGACAATTTCAGCCCCCGCACATAAGCCTTGAGATAACCGGTGGAAAGTTTCAAAACGCAGACAGGATCTCCAACCCGGGAAAGTGCCTGAATGCCCGCAAATGATGCGCCCTCCGCAGCGAGCCGGCCCACCCTCGAAACGGCGGCCCTGGTGGTCGCCGCAGGGCGCGGATCGCGGGCCGGATCCGGCGACGCGCCCAAGCAATACCGCCTGGTCGGCGGCATGCCCGTGCTCCGACGCACGCTGCTTGCCCTGTCGTCCGCGCCGTCGATCGACGCCATCCAGGTGGTCATCCACCGCGACGACATGCCGCTCTATGAGGCCTGCGTCGCGGGCCTCTCGTTGCCCTGCGTCCTGCATCCTCCGGTCGTCGGCGGCGACACCCGGCAGCAGTCCGTTCTTGCCGGGCTGCGCGCGCTTGGACCGCATGCTCCGCACCATGTGCTGATCCATGACGCCGCGCGACCGTTCGTGACCAGGACCGTCATCGAAGCCACGGTCGCAGCACTTGCCGCCGGCGAAGCGGGCGTGATCGCCGCCCTGCCTGTGGTCGACACGCTCAAACGCGCGCAGGGCGATGGCGCGGGCGATATGCACATTGCGGAAACCGTCGACCGGACGCCGCTACGCGCCGCGCAGACCCCGCAGGGCTTTCGCTTCGCCACCATTCTCGACGCGCATGAACGCGCCGCGCGCGAAGGGGCGAGCGAGCTGACCGACGATGCGGCCGTCGCCCAATGGGCCGGCGAGACGGTGCGTTTCGTTGCCGGCGACCCGGCCAATGTGAAGATCACGACGGCGGAGGACCTGATGCAGGCGGACCGGAAACTGACCCTCGAAGACTGGGCCGCGCGCGGCGACATCCGCGTCGCCAGCGCCTATGACGTCCATGCCTTCGAGCCGGGCGACCATGTGATGCTCGGCGGCATCGAGATCGCCCATGGCAAGGCGCTGAAGGGCCACTCGGACGCGGATGTCGTGCTGCATGCGCTGACCGATGCGCTTCTGGCAACACTATGCGACGGCGACATCGGCCACCATTTTCCCCCGTCCGATCCGGCCTGGCACAAGGCATCCTCCGACCGCTTTCTGGCCTTCGCGGCCGAGCGAGTTCGGGCCCGGGACGGCGCCATCGCGCATCTCGATACGACAATCGTCTGCGAGGAACCCAAGATCGGCCCGCATCGCGAGGCCATGCGGGCACGGATTGCGGAAATCTGCGCGGTCTCGCTCTCGCGTGTGTCGGTCAAGGCGACCACATCGGAACGGCTGGGCTTCACGGGGCGCGGCGAAGGCATTGCCGCCCTTGCCTCGGCCACGGTGCGCCTGCCATTTTCTCCCGACGAAACAGCCTGAGCGAGACCATGACCGACCTGTCGCCGCTGATGCCCGCCGCCGAGGCACTCATCTCCGATTTCACCCGGACCGGCCGCGTGATCGCGACCGCGGAAAGCTGCACCGGCGGGTTGATCGCGGCGGTGCTCACCGAGGTGCCCGGCTCCTCCGCCGTCGTCGAGCGCGGCTTCGTGACCTATTCCAACGAGGCCAAGGCGGAGGCGATTGCCGTGCCGGCGGAACTGATCGCGGACAAGGGCGCGGTGAGCCGCGAGGTCGCAATGGCAATGGCGGAGGGCGCGCTTGCCGCCTCGCGCGCGGATGTCGCCGTGGCGGTCACGGGCGTCGCCGGTCCAGGTGGCGGATCGCCGGAAAAGCCTGTCGGCCTCGTGCATTTCGGCTTCGCGGCAAGGGGACGGCCAACGGTGCATGAGGAGCACCGCTTCGGCGACCTGACCCGGGCCGAGATCCGGCTTGCGACAGTGGCGGTTGCGCTGGCGGGGCTTTCAAAAATGAACGATTAGCAAAACCGGCCCTTCACCAGCAAAATACGCCAATTGTCGCGGCTAAGAATTTGGCAATACAACTGGCAGCATCGTGCGGCGTTGCAGAAGGGAAAAACCATGCGCACGTTGCAAGTTGTCACCGTATTGCTCTCCTTTGTCCCCGCAACGGCGTTTGCCGGGGAGTTCCACATGATTTCCCGTCAGTCAGACGGAACTTTTGTTTCAAGTCACCGCGTCTTCGACCGCAACAGCGCGTCGCTCCATGAAATCGCCCTGTGCGGCCGCTCCTATTTCGCGCGCGCCGCGACCGTCGCCTGGATGAACTACGAGGCGGAAGAAGGGCGCGATGTCGGACTGGAGTTCAACGGCGGCAAGGGCTGGTTCCGCGTCTGCGAGAATCCCGACAAGCAGGTCAAGCTCGCTGACATCGGCGTCACGGAAGACAATGTGACGGTGATGCGCGCCAGCGACGAAGCGACGCGTCGGCGCCAACGTTTCGTCAACATCAAGGAAGCTTTCGCCGGCTTCAACAGTTCGGGGCGGACCTCGCCGACCTATCACTCGCGATAGGCGGCCGTCGGCGTCCCGAGCCCGCGCGGCTCAGCCGCCGCCATAGACGACATCCGCCCGCGCCTCGAAGGCGTCAGAGAACTTCCGGAACGCCCGGTCGAACATCGCAGACATCAAGGCGCTGAGCGCACGATTCTTGAATTCGTAGGAGATGTAGAACCCGATCTCGCTGGTGCCTTCGCCAAGCGGACGGAAGGTCCAGTGGTTTTCCAGATGGCGGAACGGTCCGTCGAGATATTCCACCAGGATGCGGTCGGCCTCGGGTTCCAGCGTGACCCGGCTGGTGAAGGTCTCGCGAAACAGCTTGTAGGCAACCGTCATGTCGGCGACCAGGATTTCCCGGCCGTCATCCAGCGCCTTTCGACCCCGCACATGCAGGCTTTCGCACAAGGGCACGAACTCGGGGTATTTCTCCACATCCGCCACCAGCGAGAACATGTCCGCGGCGGAATGATCAACCTTGTGAACGGTCTGGAAAGACGGCATCGGCACTCACGACGTCACGATGGGTCGAAGGACGGCCGGACTCCGCTTGCGCGGAGCGTCCGGCGTCTCGTTTGGTTGCACAGCGATGACGTCACCGTCAGCGCGAAACGAAAGGCAAGCCGCGATCAAGCCGTGCCCTGGACGCCAAGCTTCGCGTCGCGAGCCCGGCGCAAATCGGCGAAATCCTCGCCCGCATGGTGCGACGAGCGCGTCAGCGGGCTGGCGGAGACCTTCAGGAAGCCCTTGGCATAGGCGATTTTCTCATAGGCCTTGAACTCGTCCGGCGTGACGAAGCGCGCCACCGCATGGTGCTTGGAACTCGGCTGCAGATACTGGCCGATAGTCAGGAAGTCGACATCGGCGGAGCGCAGGTCGTCCATCAGCTGGAGCACCTCGTTTCGCTCCTCGCCGAGCCCGACCATGATGCCGGACTTGGTGAACATCGCCGGATCCAGCTCCTTGACCTGCTGCAACAGCCGGATCGAGTGGAAATAGCGCGCGCCGGGGCGCACCGTCAGATACTTGGAAGGAACGGTTTCCAGATTGTGATTGAAGACGTCTGGCCGCGCCTTGACCACCGTTTCCAGCGCGCCGGGCTTGCGCAGGAAATCCGGCGTCAGCACCTCGATGGTCGTGCCGGGCGCGCGCTCGCGGATCGCCAGGATCACATCGGCGAAATGCTGCGCGCCGCCATCGTCAAGATCGTCGCGGTCGACGGAGGTGATGACGACGTGCTGCAGCTCCATCGTCGCGACGGCTTCCGCGACACCGGTCGGCTCATTGGGGTCCACGGGACCCGGCATGCCGGTGCGCACGTTGCAGAAGGCGCAGGCGCGCGTGCAGGTGTCGCCCAGGATCATGAAGCTCGCGTGTTTCTTCGACCAGCACTCGCCGATGTTCGGACAGCCGGCTTCCTCGCACACGGTCACGAGATTGTTGCTGCGCACGACCTTTTGCGTCTCGCGATAGACAGGAGACGTCGGTGCACGAACGCGGATCCATGCCGGCTTGCGCTGGATCGGATTGTCGGGCCGATGCGCCTTCTCCGGGTGACGGGGGCGCGGGGCATCGCCCTTCTCGGGCGTCACTGTGTCGAGGATCGTTACCATGGCCCTTACCTGTCGTTATTGGAGAGAAAGGTCAAGAGTTACACCGCATATCAGCCCTGCGGCGAACGCGACATCATGTGACGTGCAAGACGTTGCCGTGCCTCGGCCGAAAACGGCTGGGATTTTCGGATCGTCTGGTTGAGCTGGACGATCACCGTCCGCGCCCGGGCGACCGGCGTGCCGTCTTCCTTGCACACAAGCTGCTCCAGTGTCATCGAGCTTCGACCGATCTCCATGATCCCGGTGCCGACATCGACATGTCCGGGCCAGAACAGCTCGGCCATCAGGTCTAGCTCCAGCCGCACCAGCGCAAAGGCGCAGCCCTCGTCGGCAACCGGCGTCTCGCTGTCATAGAACAGCGCCACGCGGCCGGCCTCCAGCATTTCGGAAAACACCGCGTTGTTGACGTGACCCTGCCGGTCCGTGTCGCAATAGCGCAGCTTCTCGCGCACCCTGGCCGGGTAGCTTTCAAGCGAAAGCGGGTCGTTCATCGCGTCATCCTCGCGCGACTGAGCGGGACCGGACGTCATCCCCTGATCTTGCGCCAGAGAAACAGCAGCAGGATCGCGCCAACGGTCGACAAGACCAGCTGATCGACAAAGCCGCCGCTGATATTGAGCCTGAGGATCTCCGCAAGCTTGCCACCGACAAGCGCACCGATCAGGCCGACCACCAGGCTTCCCAGAAACCCGCCGCGACCGCCGAGCACCCGGTATGCCACCGCACCGGCGATAAGGCCGATGATGACCCACATGATCAGACCCATTGCATAGTCCTTTCGGAAAATTCAGCCTCTGGAGAAACGCCCTGTCGGGAGCCTTCAGCGCGCCGTCAGCTGATCCGTCTTGCGACGAAGACGACGACAATCGCGCCGACGGTCGCAACCACGATCTGGTTGACGATGGCGTTGCCGAGGTTGATGTCGATGCCGAGCAGGTTGAACAGGAAGCCACCGACAAACGCGCCGATCAGGCCGGAGACCAGGTAGCGGATCAAGCCGCCCCCGCCGAGCACGAGGCTTGCCAGCCAACCGGCGACCAGGCCGATCACGCACCAGATCAGAATGTTTTCGATTTCCATAGCAAGTCCCCCGTTGCGTGTGCGCCCGCGAGCGCTCGCCAAAAGTAGAGGTTCTTCCAGACAACACAAGCAACGGCCTCGCCATTGCGCAGCGTCTTGCCCGGCCTCACCAGCCTCAGGCGTTGAGCACGCGTCCGTAGGCGTCGAGCACGCTTTCCTTCATCATCTCCGACAGCGTCGGATGCGGGAAGATCGTGTGCATCAGCTCTTCCTCGGTCGTCTCCAGGTTCATCGCGACGACAAAGCCCTGGATCAGTTCGGTGACCTCGGTGCCGACCATATGCGCGCCGAGCAGCTCGCCCGTCTTCTTGTCGAAGATGGTCTTGATCATGCCGTTGTCCTCGCCAAGGGCGATGGCCTTGCCATTGGCATTGAACGAATAACGCCCGACGCGGACCTCCCGGCCCTGCTCCTTGGCCTTGGCTTCCGTGAGGCCGACGGAGGCGACCTGCGGATTGCAATAGGTGCAGCCCGGGATCTTGCCCTTGTCCATCGCGTGAACATTCGGCAGGCCGGCGATCTTCTCGATGCAGACGACACCCTCGTGCTCCGCCTTGTGCGCGAGCATCGGCGGGCCGGCGACATCGCCAATGGCATAGACGCCCGGAACGTTGGTCTTGCCGTAGCCGTCGATCACGACGCAGCCGCGGTCGGTTTTCACGCCGAGCTCTTCCAGGCCAAGGCCCTCGATGTTGCCCTGAACGCCGACGGCGGAAATCAACCGGTCGGCGCTGATCGTCTGCGTCTTGCCGTCCTTGGTCTCGACATGGGCGGTGATCGAATTCGCTGCCTTGTCGACCTTGGCGACCTTCGCCTCGGTCAGGATCTTGATGCCGCGCTTTTCCAGCGCCTTGCGGGCGATCGCGGAAATCTCCGGGTCTTCCACCGGCATGACCTGCGACATCACCTCGACGACCGTCACGTCCGTGCCCATGGAGCGGTAGAAGGAGGCGAACTCGATGCCGATGGCACCCGAACCCATGACGACGATGGACTTGGGCAACGTGTCCGGCTTCATCGCCTCGAAATAGGTCCAGATCAGCTTGCCGTCCGGCTCGATGCCGGGCAGTGCGCGCGGACGCGCGCCTGTGGCGACGATGATGTGCTTGGCCGTGTAGGTTCCCTCGCCCTTGGTGCCCTTGGGCGCCGGATGCTGCGGCTCGACGGCGGGCTTGGACGGCTTGCCGACGACGATCTCGCCGGGCTTCGTCAGCTTCGCCTCGCCCCAGATCACGTCGATCTTGTTCTTCTTCATCAGGAAGCCGATGCCGCCGTTGAGGCGGGCGGAGACGCCACGCGAGCGCTTGACCACGTCCTTGACGTCGGCGGTCATCTTGCCCTCAAGCGTCAGGCCGAAGCTCTTGGCATGATTGGCGTGATCGAGGATCTCGGCGGAGCGCAGCAGCGCCTTGGTCGGAATGCAGCCCCAGTTGAGGCAAATGCCGCCCAGGTGCTCGCGCTCAACGATGGCGGTTTTCATGCCCAGTTGCGCGGCGCGGATTGCGGTGACATAGCCGCCCGGCCCCGAGCCGATGATGATCACGTCATATGACGTCGCGCTCATGAAGTCCCCTCCAGATGGGTCGTTGGAGCCGCTGCGGCGGTGCCGCGCGCGTCCAGATAACGGCAATCCTTGAAAGATAAGCGGCGCGCGGGAGCTCCGCGCGCCGCCCGGTACCTACACCAGCATCGACATCGGGTTCTCGATGTAACCCTTGAAGGCGGCGAGAAGCTCCGCCCCTAGGGCACCGTCGACGGCCCGGTGATCGGTGGAGAGCGTGACGGTCATCATCGTGGCGATGGCCAGCGCATCGTTCTTGACGACGGGCCGCTTCTCGCCGGCGCCGACCGCCAGGATCGTCGCATGCGGCGGATTGACCACCGCCGCGAAGTCGCGCACGCCCATCATGCCCATGTTGGAGACCGCCGTCGTGCCGCCCTGATATTCCTCGGGCTTCAGCTTCTTGGCCTTGGCGCGAGCACCCATGTCCTTCATCTCGTTGGAGATGACCGACAGCGGCTTCATTTCGGCCTGACGCACGATCGGGGTGATCAGCCCGCCCGGGATCGACACGGCCACGCCGACGTCGGCGTGCTTGTGCTTGACCATCGCCTCGTCGGTCCAGGACACATTCGCGTCCGGAACGTCGCGCAGCGCCAGCGCCAGCGCCTTGATGGTCATGTCGTTGACCGAGAGCTTGTAGGCGGGCTTGCCGTCCTTGTCGGTCGGCGCGGCCGCGTTGAGCTGGCCGCGCAGCGCCAGAAGGGCGTCCAGTTCGCAATCCACCGTCACATAGAAATGCGGGATGGTCTGCTTGGATTCCTGCAGGCGGCGGGCAATGGTCTTGCGCATGCCGTCGTGCGGAACGAGCTCGTAGGAGCCGTCCTCGAAGTTCTTGAGGATCTGCTCGCTCGACGGGCCCTTTGCCATGGCCGGCGCCTGTGCAGCCGCAGCGGCCTTGGGCGCCTCGGCAGCGGCGGGCGCGGCGGCCTTGCCGGTGCCTTCGGAAATCGCCTTATCGACATCGCGCTTCACGATACGGCCATGCGGACCGCTGCCCGACAGCGCCTTGAGGTCGAGATCATTCTGCGCGGCGAGGCGACGGGCCAGCGGCGAGGCGAAGATCCGCCCGCCATCGGCAGCTGCCGGCGGCGGCGGAGCCTTGGCAAGCTCCGGCGATGCGGATGCCGGTGCGGGCTTCGCATCGGCCTTCGGCTCCGGCGCGGCAGGCGCATCGGCCTTCGGACCACCGCCATCGCCGCCGGATCCACTGCCGGCGCCCTCGAGCGCGGAGGCGTCCTCGCCCTCTTCGAGCAGCAGCGCGATCACCTCGTTGACCTTCACCCCTTCCGAACCTTCGGACACGAGGATCTTGCCGACGGTGCCCTCGTCGACAGCCTCGACTTCCATCGTCGCCTTGTCGGTCTCGATCTCGGCGATCACGTCACCGGCGGTGACGCTGTCGCCTTCCTTGACCAGCCATTTGGCCAGATTGCCCTCTTCCATGGTCGGAGACAGGGCAGGCATCAAAATCTTGATCGGCATCGTCTGTCCCTCGCCTCAGTCCGTGTAGGTGACGGCTTTCACCGCATCGATGACTTCCGCAACCGTCGGCAGCGCCAGCTTTTCCAGGTTCGCGGCATAGGGCATCGGAACGTCCTTGCCGGTGACCCGCAGGATCGGGGCGTCGAGCCAGTCGAACGCCTGCTCCTGGACCTGATAGCCGATCTCGGAGGAGACCGAGCACATCGGATAGGCTTCCTCCACCGTGACGAGACGCCCGGTCTTCTTCACCGAGGCGATAACCGTGTCGATGTCGAGCGGCCGGATGCTGCGCAGGTTCACGACCTCGGCCGAGATGCCCTGCGAGGCGAGTTCGTCTGCCGCCTTGGTGGCATAGGTCATGCCGATGCCCCAGGAGACGATGGTGACGTCGCTGCCCTTGCGCTCGATCTTCGCCTTGCCGATCGGCAGGACGAAATCGTCCATGTCCGGGATCTCGAAGGACTGGCCGTAGAGGATCTCGTTTTCCAGGAAGACGACCGGGTTCGGGTCGCGGATCGCCGCCTTGAGCAGACCCTTGGCATCGGCCGCCGAATAGGGCTGCACGACCTTGAGGCCCGGAACATGCGCATACCAGGAGGCATAGTCCTGGCTGTGCTGCGCACCGACGCGCGCAGCCGCGCCATTGGCGCCGCGGAACACGATCGGCGCGCCCATCTGACCGCCGGACATGTAGAGCGTCTTGGCGGCGGAGTTGATGATCTGGTCGATCGCCTGCATGGCGAAGTTGAAGGTCATGAACTCCACGATCGGGCGCAGGCCCGCCATCGCGGCGCCGACGCCGAGGCCGGTAAAGCCATGCTCGGTGATCGGCGTGTCGATCACCCGCTTGGGACCGAATTCGTCGAGCAGACCCTGCGAGATCTTGTAGGCGCCCTGGTACTCGGCGACCTCCTCGCCCATCAGGAAGACATCCTTGTCGCGGCGCATTTCCTCGGCCATCGCGTCGCGCAGCGCTTCGCGCACGGTCGAGGTCTTCATCGGCGTGCCTTCGGGAATGTCGGGGTCCTGCGCATCCTCGGGCGCGGGCGCGACCGGCTGGGCATAGACCGGCGTCTGCGGAGCAGCGGCCGCCGTTTCGGTTTCGCCCGTGTCGGCGGAGGCCGGTTCGTCCTTCTTGGCGGGCGCGGAAGCTGCATCCAGCGCGGAGGCATCCTCGCCCTCGCCCAAAAGCATGGCGATCGGCGTGTTGACCTTCACGTTCTCGGTGCCCTCTTCGACAAGGATCTTGCCGATGGTGCCCTCGTCGACGGCTTCGACTTCCATCGTCGCCTTGTCGGTCTCGATCTCGGCGATCACGTCACCCGCAGTAACGCTGTCGCCTTCTTTCTTCACCCATTTCGCCAGGGTGCCCTCTTCCATCGTCGGCGAGAGGGCCGGCATCAAGATTTCAATCGGCATCGTGCGTCCCCACCCTCAAAGAAGAATATCGGTATAAAGCTCGGACGCGTCCGGCTCCGGATCGCTCTGGGCGAATTCCGCGGATTCGGCGACGATCTCGCGCACCTTCTTGTCGATGGCCTTGAGTTCGTCCTCGCTCGCCCAGTCGTTGTCGAGCAGCCGCTTGCGGACCTGCTCGATCGGGTCGTGCTCGGTCCGCATCTTCTGGACCTCGTCCTTGGAGCGGTATTTCGCCGGATCGGACATGGAGTGTCCGCGGTAGCGATAGGTGATCATCTCCAGGATGTACGGCCCCTTGCCCGAACGGCAGTGTTCGAGCGCCTTTTCACTCGCCGCCATCACGGCGCGAACATCCATGCCGTCGACCTGCTCGCCGGGGATCCCGAAGGACGCGCCGCGCTGTGACAGGTCGGTCGTGGCGGACGCACGCTCGACGCTGGTTCCCATGCCGTATTTGTTGTTCTCGATCACATAGATGACCGGCAGCTTCCACAGCTGGGCCATGTTGAAGCTCTCGTAGACCTGGCCCTGGTTGGAAGCGCCGTCGCCGAAGAAGGTCATCGCCACCGCGCCGTTCTCGCGGTAGCGGTTGGCAAAGCCGAGGCCCGTGCCGAGCGAGACCTGCGCGCCGACGATGCCGTGGCCGCCGTAGAACTGCTTTTCCTTGGAGAACATGTGCATGGAGCCGCCCTTCCCCTTGGAATAGCCGCCCCGGCGTCCGGTCAGTTCCGCCATCACGCCCTTGGGATCCATGTCCATGGCCAGCATGTGGCCGTGGTCGCGATAGCCGGTGATCATCTGGTCGCCGTCCTTCGACGCCATGCGCATGCCAACGACGACGGCTTCCTGGCCGATGTAGAGATGGCAGAAGCCGCCGATCAGGCCCATGCCGTAAAGCTGGCCGGCCTTTTCCTCGAAGCGGCGGATCAGCAGCATCTGCCGATAGGCCTCAAGCTCCTGCTCCTTGGTGAAATCGACGATCGCAGGCGACGCCTTGGCCGCCCCTCCCTTGGACCGGCTCGTGCTTTTCGCCCGTGTGCCGGTGGTCTTGCGTGACGTTGCAGCCATGTCCCTCATCTCGCTTGAAAAGCCCCACATGGGAGCCGCGTTTCCCCTTCAGCAACTTAGCGGAAGGTACTCCATTGCAAAAGTCAATGAAAGCGCGCTCAGCGGAGATAAAAGGCAAACGAAGTGCCTGCATTTACAGCAGTAAATGCGTTTGAACTCATTTTTGGTTCAAATCGGTTATTTAATCGAAATTCGATTAAATTACAGGCGGGGAGACGGACGCAGGATCGCCAGCTCGTTCGGATGGACGAGGTTGAGGCTGGCGCGCGCGCGCTCGTCGATCATGTCGGGATCGAGGCTCTCGGGGCGCAGCAGAACCACCTTGCGCAGCAAGGCCTCGCGCTCGGCCTTGAGCGCGGAAAACTCCTGCTGCAGCTTGTCATAGCGCAGATCGAGCCGCGCCTTGCCGACCAGTCCCAACTCGCCATTGAGCGCATGAAACGCGAAATAGGCGACGAGAAGCGCGGCGATTGTCGGCGAGACAAGCCGTTGCCAGAGGGTTTTGCGACGGTGACGGGTTGTTTTGACAAACACGGGGCGACGAGACCTGACTGAATACGAACCGCTCGATACGGTTCATCATCGCCCAACAGCCTTAATGAGGCGTTTCCAAACGCATTCGAAATGCAGTGCATGCGAGGCGGAAGCGGTTCCGCCTCGCATGCCGTTTCATCGTGTTCCGACGCGGATGCTGCGGCCTCACGCCGCCTTGCTGTCCGCCTCCGCCAGCCGCACCAGCTTCAAGAGCACGGCCGCCGAGCCCTTGAGACGCTGGTCCGCCGTCGCCCAGTCGCGCGACAACACCACCTTCTGGTCCGGGCGGATCTTGGCGAGCACGCCCTGCTCGCCAATGTAGGACACCAAGCCGGCCGGGTTGGGGAACTCGTTGCCGCGGAAGGCGATGACGACACCCTTCGGGCCGGCGTCGATCTTCTCCACATTGGCCCGGCGGCAGAGGCCCTTGATGTAGACGATCTTCAAGAGATGCTCGACCTCCTCCGGCAGCGGGCCGAAGCGGTCGATCAGTTCCGCGCCGAAGGCATCGATCTCTTCCGGCGCGGCCAGATCGGCAAGGCGGCGGTAGAGCGACAGGCGCAGCGGCAGATCGGCGACATAGCTTTCCGGGATGAGCACCGGCGTACCGACCTGGATCTGCGGCGACCAGGCTTCCTCGAGCCCCGCATCGCCCCCGTCCTTGAGCTGGGCGACCGCCTCTTCCAGCATCTGCTGGTAGAGTTCGAAACCGACCTCCTTGATGTGGCCGGACTGTTCCTCGCCGAGCAGGTTTCCCGCACCGCGAATGTCGAGGTCGTGGCTGGCGAGCTGAAAGCCCGCACCCAGGCTGTCGAGCGACTGCAACACCTTGAGCCGGCGTTCAGCGGTGGCGGTCAGCGTCTTGTTGGCCGGCACGGTGAACAGGGCATAGGCGCGCGTCTTGGAGCGGCCGACACGGCCGCGCAGCTGATAAAGCTGCGACAGGCCGAACATGTCCGCCCGGTGCACGATCAGCGTGTTGGCGGTCGGCACGTCTAGCCCGGATTCCACGATGGTCGTCGACAGCAGCACGTCGTATTTGCCCTCGTAGAAGGCATTCATGACGTCTTCCAGCTCGCCGGCCGGCATCTGGCCATGGGCGACCGCCACCTTCACCTCCGGCACGGTCTCGTCGAGGAAGGCCTTGGTGTCGGCCAGATCCGACACGCGCGGGCAGACATAGAAGCTCTGGCCGCCGCGATAGCGCTCCCGCAACAGCGCCTCGCGCACGACGACGGGATCGAAGGGCGAG